>Ga0247841_10003035_pt1 | contig 31888 bp, 23 predicted proteins | sample LaCruzMarch2015__2_FD_192410 | JGI IMG/M metagenome (GOLD analysis project Ga0247841, IMG submission 192410) | Freshwater microbial communities from meromictic Lake La Cruz, Castile-La Mancha, Spain - LaCruzMarch2015_18m | ecosystem: Environmental > Aquatic > Freshwater > Lake | place: Spain...
TGGGCCTTTTCCAGCGCCGCCTGGAAGGGACGCGGGTCAATTTGAAAAAGCAGGTCGCCTTTGTGAACGAGATCGCCTTCCTTGTAACACTGGGCCATCAGATAGCCACTGACCTGGGCATGAATCTTGGCATTGACCATCCCGTCGAGCGTGCCGATCCAATCCCCATAAATAGAAATGTCCTTCTGAACCACGTCCATCACCATCACCTCCGGTGGTCCCATCTGGGGCGCGTGCGCGGCGCGTTTACAACCGAAGGTGGCTAACGCCAGGATTACCATGGCAGGTAGCGCCCAAGCTGCTGCTTTTTTCTGTTTTCTAATCATGTTTGGCCTCGTAGGAGGTTCTATTCATGCCACGCTCACACCATGGCTCTTTGAAGCACGACTTTATTAATTATTAATGGTTTCAGTGAATCATAACGTGTATCCAATGGACGAATCAAGCGGAATTTAGTATACCCCGACCCGCGCATTAACGCAGATCGGGAATGGATAATGGTTTATGGTCAGTAGCATCCCATAGGATGCTCAGACTGTAGGCTGAGGGCTGAAGACTGTGGGAAAACCCCAATAAACCCAAGGGGCATGAACTACCATTATCAAAACCACGGTTCCAGTAATGCATATACGCATTATGTATTATGTTTGTTTGGACCTACAGCCCACGGCCTACAGTCCACAGTCCTCGGCGTCCCTCTGGGACGCCAGTGAACTTAAAACGAAAGGCCGTTGTAAACGCCCAATAGAGCTTATCTTGCCGACCGAGTTTTCCTGGCCATGTGATAAAATTTTGTGTGGTTTTTCCAATTCATCAACCATCAACCATTTTCCATTGACCGTCTCTTCATGAATTCCTTCTTCCAACGCATTATTGAAAACTGGCGCCGGCCCGGCGGCTATCGCGAGGTGTTTAAGATCAGCCTGCCGCTGATCATCAGCATGAGTTCGCATACGGTCATGCTGTTCACCGACCGGATGTTCCTAGGGCGCTATTCGCTGGATACGCTGGCGGCTTCCGTGCCGGCGGGGTTGCTGGCCTTCATGTTCATGTGCTTTTTCATGGGGGTGGTCGAGTTTACCAACACCTTTGTGGCGCAATATGTCGGCGCACATATGCCCCGGCGGGTCGGGAGCGCTCTCTGGCAGGGGATCTATTTTGCGATAGCCGCCGGTATTGTGCTGGCGGGCTTGTCGCTTTTCGGGGAAAGTTTGTTCCGGCTGGCCGGCCACACGCCGCGGATCCAGGAACTGGAGACGGTCTATTTCCAGATTCTCATGCTGGGCGCCGTGTTCGGACTGCTGCAGAACGCGCTAAGCTGTTTTTATTCCGGGCGGGGCCTGACCATGCCCATCATGGTTATCAATGTGATCGGCGTGACGCTCAATGTGCCGTTAAATTACATGCTGATTAACGGGTGCGGGGGCTTCCCGGCGCTGGGTATGTCCGGCTCCGCTTTGGCCACGGTGACCAGCTCTGCGGTCATGCTCCTGCTTTATATCGGCGTGATGTTTCGCGAGCCAAATAATCGGGTCTATGGCGTGCGCCGGATGTGGGCTTTTGACCGCGTTCTGTTTGGACGCCTGTTGAAATACGGAACACCGGCCGGGATCCAGGTGTTCGTGGATATTTTCGGGTTTACCATGTTCCTGCTGATGGTGGGGCGGCTGGGCCGCGATGCGCTGGCGGCAACCAATATCGCCTGCTCCATCAACCTGCTGGCCTTTATGCCGATGATCGGTTTTTCGATCGCCGTCAGCACGCTGGTAGGCCAGGCCATCGGGCGCGGGTGCCCGGAGGATGGCATGGTCGCCACGCGGAGCGCCCTGCATTTGACCTGTGCCTATATGTGGCTGCTGGCGGCGCTGTTTGTTTGGGCGCCGGAATGGCTGATTAATATTTTTCAGGCGCCGGGCGATAATGCCGGGGAGTTTGCAGTTGTCCGGCGCCTGACGGTGGGCGTCCTGCGCTTTATCGCTTTTTACAGCGTGTTCGATACGATCAATGTAATTTATTCCGGCGCGCTGCGCGGCGCGGGCGACACTAAATTCATCGGGTGGACGATTGCCTGCCTGTCGCTGGGCCTGATTGTTCTGCCGGTCACGGCGGGGGTGGTTTATTTCCATGCGGGGCTTTATGCCATCTGGGGCTTCGTGTCGGCCTATGTCTGCGTATTGGCCCTGGTGTTCCGCTGGCGATATCGCCAGGGCCGCTGGAAGCAGATGCGGGTCATTGAACCCGTGCCCTCGCCCCTGGCGCTGGTCCCGCCCACCATTCCCGGCGCGGATTGAGAATATTTTTTTATTGTAATCCTCCGGGCGGACAAGTAAATTCGCCCCTCGTTTACCAACAGATAAAAACAAAACATTTAGAAAGGCAGTTGTCATGAAGCACGGCATCCTGATCTCCGCGGTCTGTCTCTCTTCCCTGTTGTTGTTCGGGTGCGCCGATAAGAAAAAAATCGCCGATCTGGAAGCGGCCAACCAGTCCCTGCAAACGGAGATCCAGAATTTGAACGTCCAGCTCCAGGCGGGCGCCGCGGATAAGACCAAGATCCAGGAATTGGAACAGGCTAATCAGACGCTCCAGGCGGAAATCCAGAAGCTTCATCTCCAGGCCATGAATGTGAAGGATGCGTCCGGCGCGAAGTCCAAGAAAAATGTGGCTGCTAAATCCAAGGGCAAGAACGCGCCTCAATCCTCCGCATCCAAGGCTGGGTCTACGGTGAGGTAGGAAACGTATGGGAGTATGGGTGTAACGGAGTATGGGAGCGCGGGAGCAGACACCATGTTGCCGCTTAAGATTTAACGCCCATACGCCCACACTCCCTTACTCCCACACTATTCAGTCGGCGCCAGCACGACCCGGAAGCCGATCATGGGATTGCGCCGCTGGGGATAGGCATCGCTGCGGTTGATGACGGCGATAATGTCCGGCTCGTGGTTATTCCAGCTGGCCCCGCGCAGGGACCGCGTGATTTGCCGGTCGTCGAACCAGTCCTGGCACCATTCCCAGACGTTACCGCCCACGCCGAACAGACCCCAGGCATTACTACCGCTCCGTTTTACCGGGCACGTGACAATAAACTCGTCATCGTGTCCGCTGATATAGGGTTCGTGCTGGAACAGCCGGTAGATTAGCCCAACGCCTTCCTTGCCCCGATAGTTATACGTATCCGGCGGCGGCCAACTGTTGCCCCAGGGATACTGACGGCGGCCGCCGCAGGAGGCAAAGATCTGCCATTCCTTCTCCATCGGCAGACGGAAGCTGTAGCCGCTCGGGATCTGGCGGCCAAAGGTTCGGGTCAGCCATTCACAGTAGTTGTTGGCGTCTTCCCAGGAAACCCAGACCACGGGCTGGTCAGGCTCGTTAAATATGTGGCCGTAATAATCCTTGCTCGCATGGCCCATATCGAACTGTTTGTACTGGCCGTTGGTGACCTCGAATTTGCCGACCCACATCTTCAAGGGCCCGATCCAGACGAACGGCATAACTTCCTCGCGGCCCAGGTTAATGGCCAGCGCCCATCCCGGTTTCGGCACTACGGATGTTTGCGGTTCGATCGCTTTCCTTGAGACCGGCAATGGGAACACATTGGTCTGCGCCGACAACGGGGCGGCGCTCACCATCAATAAAACCAGTCCAGTTATCCAAGAGCATGTTTTCATCTTCCGCCTTTCGCCTGCTTCATTTAAAGCATATATGGCTACGCGCGATTTTGACAGGAAAATCTATCACGAACCGCCGGCGATCCTGCTGGTCTGGGGGAAAAGATATCGCCCCATTGCGAGGCTAATTAGATGGGCTCGGGAAATCAGGATGTTTATTGCGACCTTTGGTGGCTTAATCCGATTTCCACTCCCGAATCGGCCGGCCGGCAATTACCGCTTCCAGTTGGCCTTCAAGTAACGGATGTATTTGTCACACATTTCATCCGAAACATTGGCCGGAATGTGGTTGCCGACGGCCCACATAAAGCCAGGGCACTTCCTGGCCAGCATAAGCGTGGCGTCGATTTCCGCCTTGACCTGTTCCCATGTCCCGAAGGTCATCGTGCGGCAATCCACCTTGCTGCCCACGATGCAATGCGTTTGGCCGAAGCGTTCCACCACATAATCCAGGTTATTGGTCGGCTCGAAAATAAAGCCGTCGGCGCCGCAGGCGGCAAGGTCCTCCATGAACATGTCGAAAGTGCCGTCGGAGCAAAAAAGCACCTTTTTCCCGGCTTTTTTGAGAGGCGCCCACATCCGTTTAAAGAGCGGGAAGATAACGCCCCGATAGAACGCCGGACTGATGAAGGGGCCCTCGGTCCAGACCATGTCGTCGTGTTGGATAAACACTTCGATGTCAGTTTCCGCCTGGGCCAGAACGTAATGCCGCGTGTAGTCGCCGAACCGGTCAAGCACCTTGGCAAAGCGCGCTTCGTCCGCCGCGGCCAGAAGCAGCATATCCCAGCCAAACGCGGCGATCGCTCCGGAAATAACCGTTGGATAATATCCGCCCGTGACCAGTTGGTTGGGACTATCGGCCTGTGCTTTTCGATAGCTATCTTCATAGTATTTGACCAACTCGCGGTGCGCGGGAATTCCATATTCGCGCCCCGGATCGAATTCATAAATTTCTTCCGGGTCTGTGAAGGGACAGGGCAGCGCTTGATGGAGGTCGCTACCGTCGGCGGCATACACGGCATGGCCCATATCCGTGGCGCGCCCTTTCTCTCCCCAGTTGATCGGTCCGCCATCCGTACGCCAGAGCAAGTCGATATCCCACGCATCGTTCAAGGGCTGTCCGAGCTTGGCGATGTATTCCTTGTGATACCCCATGGAATACTCCGTGTGGGCGATACGGGGCGTCGGACGCAGATAGACGGTATCCAGGGCGATTTGGCGGCTCATGGTAATCCTCCTTTACATTTACGCTCGTGTACTCGGATTCATTTGTCCATATCTATATCATGATTCAACGTAACAAAAGAATGGCTGGAATTATGTTGTTTATGTATATTTTACAGATGCAATCACGGCGTATATAACATAGCAGGAAGCGTTCATGGACACTTTACCTTCATCCTTGCAGATTCGGATTCTTATCTTTCGGCGATGGCATTATCCCGTGACGTGGGGAGGAACAAGCGTGCGCAGTCCTTTCAATCGGCTTTACTGGCTGGAGAGCGGGCGCGGCCTGGTGGCGCATGAGCGCCAGCGCGTGGAACTACGGCCCGGCCGGCTCTATCTTTTTCCCGCCAACCAGACGGCCGATTACAGCTGTTCGACGCCGATCAGCCTGGCTTGGATTCATTTCAACGCTAAATTATTCGGTGGCGCCATGGATATCACGCAGATCGCCCAAATGCCGCTGGCGCTGACGCCGTCTAATCCCGAATTTATCGCCGGTCTTTGGGATCGCTTCATGCGCACCGAGGCGCCGGATGATTTTGCTGCGGGCGTGGAGCGCGATGGCATAATCCGGCAGATGCTGGCCTGTTTTTTGAGAAGCGCCCAGGAGTCCGAGACATTTTTAACACAGCGCATACGCCACTTCGGGCGTTTTCACAACGTCCTGACATATATCGACGATCATCTGTGTGAGCACCTCACGCTCGCGGAGCTGGCGCGGGTAATGCACCTGCAACCGAACTATTTCAGCAATTTATTCTGCCGCCATTTCGGCGTGCCGCCTTTGCGTTATCTCCAGCGCCGGCGGATCGAGCGTGCCCAGTTCAGGCTCCACGACACCGCCGCCGGCGTGGCCGAAATCGCGGCCGAACTTGGCTTTTGCGATCAGTTTCATTTTTCGCGCGTATTCCGTGCGATCACCGGATGCTCGCCGCTGCAGTACCGGAAGAACAGACTGCCGCCGGACCAGGGATAGAGCATTTATCACAGAGGATCACCCGCCGCCCAGAACCTTGTAGAGCGTTACCAGATTGGCCAGCCGGGCGAGGCGGACGGCGATCAATCCCTGTTGCGCGCCATAGAGCGAACGTTGCGAGTCCAGAACGGCCAGATAACCGTCAATCCCTTTGCGGTAGCGCGCATCGGAGAGCGAATAGCTCACGGCGGTAGCCTCCACAAGCGACTCCTGCGCCTCCAATTGATCCCGCAGGGTTCCCCGCTGGGCAAGCGTGTCAGCCACTTCCCGGAAGGCCGTCTGAATGGCCTTTTCATATTGCGCCACGCAAATATCGCGCTCGGCCTTGGCCGCATCCAGGTTGGCCATGTTTTTCCCGGCAGTAAAGATCGGCAGTGTGATTTGCGGCGTAAAACTCCAGACGGCCGAACCGCCTTTGAAGAGTCCGGCCAACTGGTCGTCCATTGTGCCGTAATTGCCGGTCAAAATAATGGATGGAAAAAACGCGGCCCGCGCCGCGCCGATGTTGGCGTTGGCGGCCCTGAGTTGGTTCTCGGCCTGGAGAATATCGGGGCGGCGTTGCAGCACTTCCGACGGCAACCCGGCGCGGATATCCTTCAGCGCCGTCAATTCGCGGGGCAGGAGTTCGGCCGGCACCGTTGTCCCGGCCAGAAGGTTGAGCGCGTTTTCGTGCAGGGCCGCCAAGCCGGTGTATTTGGCGATGTCCACCCGCGCCGTATCCACGCGGGTCTGCACCTGCCGCAGCTCCAGCTCGGATGCGTCGCCCAGTTCAAAACGCCGCTGGATCAGTTCATAGGTTGACTCCTGGCTCTCCAGGGTATCCTGCGCCAGGCGCAACAGGTCGCGGTTGGCGGCCAGGTTCAGGTAAGCGCCGGCGACCTCGGCCACCAGGGATATCTGCATGCTGCGCCGGGCCTGCTCGGTGGCCAGGTACTGCTCCAGGGCGCGCGCCTTGAGACTGCGGATCCGCCCGAATAAGTCCAGTTCATAGGAACTGAATCCGACATTCACCGTGTAATATTCAAGTTGCACCGATTCTTCAAACGTCGCGATGTTGGCAAATACTTGTTGCTTGGTGCCATAACCAACGACATTAATCGTCGGCAGGAGATTGGAACGTTGAATGCGATAGGCCGCCCTGGTCTTTTCGATGGTCAGCGCCGCCACGCGCAGGTCGCGGTTATTGGTCAACGCCAAATCGATTATTTTCTGGAGCTTGGCATCGGTAAAAAAAACGCGCCAGGGCATGTCGGCGGCAGCCGGGCCGTTTGTTTTGGCGGCCGCAGTCTCATAGGCAGGACCGGTTGGCCAAGTGGCCGGCACCGGTGCTTGCGGCCGGACATATTTTGGCATAAGGGTGCAACCGCCCAAGAAGGCGGCCATGCCAACCAGTAAAAAAGACAGGTGTCTGTTCATTTTATGTGTCTCCGGACGGATTGATTTCTGATGCTCAGGCCGCTTGATGGCGGCTACGTTTCCCAAAGGTCTTCTCGATCAGCACATAGAAGAGCGGCGCAAACAGGATCACGAGAATAGTACCGGTGATCATTCCTCCAAGCACAGAGGTGCCGATGGCATTCATGGCGCCTGCTCCCGCGCCCGTATTCAAGGTCAGGGGCAGGACGCCAAACCCGAAGGCCAGCGAGGTCATCACGATTGGCCGCAGTCTTAGTTTCACGCTTTCCAGCGTCGCCTCGATCAATCCCATCCCTTCTTCCAGCCGGGTCTTGGCAAACTGGATGATCAAGATGGCATTCTTGGTGGTCAATCCCAAGGTGGTCAAAAGGCCGATTTGGAAATAGACATCATTGGACATTCCCCCCAGGCCCGAAGCGATGACGCTGCCGATGGCCCCGAGAGGCAGGACCAGCAGGATCGCGATAGGGATGGGCCAACTCTCATACAGAGCCGCCAGGCAAAGGAAGATGACCAGAATCGAGAAGGCATACAGCAAGGACGCCTGCGAACTGGCCATCCGCTCCTGATAGGAGAGTCCGCTCCAGTCAAAACCAATCCCCTGCGGCAATTTCGAGGCAATCTCTTCCATGGCATCCATGGCCTCGCCGGAACTCCGGCCAGGCGCCGACTCTCCCCAGATGCTCATGGAAGGAAAACCGTTGTAGCGCTCCAGCCGGGGGGAACCGAATGTCCAGCGGCCAGTCGCGAAAGAAGAAAAGGGAACCATTTTACCTTCGGTATTGCGCACATACAGTTTTTCCAGATCATTGGGCAACATGCGATAGGGCGCATCGGCCTGGGCATAGACCCTTTTTACCCGTCCCCCTTGAATGAAGTCGTTGACATAGGCGCTGCCGAAAGCGGCCGAGATGGTGCTGTGGATCGAGGAAATGGGCACTCCCAGGGCGCCGGCCTTCTCCCAATCCACGTCAACCCGATATTCAGGCACGTCGTCCATGCCGTTTGGCCGAACCTTTGTCAACCTTGGATCCTGTGCCGCCATGCCAAGGAGTTGGTTTCGTGCCGTCGTCAGTTTTTCGTGCCCCAATCCGCCGCGGTCCTGCAACTGGAAGTCAAACCCAATCGCGCTGCCCAATTCGACCACCGCTGGCGGCGGAAAAGCGAAGACCAGCGCGCCGCGAATTCGTGTAAATGCCGCCATGGCTCGTCCGGCAATGGCCTTGACTCGCAAGTCTGTTCGGCCGCGGAGTTCCCAATCCTTCAACTTGGCAAACACCATGCCGTTGTTTTGCGCTCTTCCGGAAAAGCCCATACCGGCAATCGTCATGCAGGTTTCTATCGCCTCTTTTTCGTTCTCCTTAAAATAACGCTGGACTTCATCTGCGACCGTTTGCGTCTGTTCAAGGGTGGCGCCGGTCGGCATGATGATCTGGGCTAAAAGGATCCCTTGGTCTTCATCCGGAAGATAACTCTTGGGCATCCTCAGGAAAAGGAATCCCATCGCCGCCACAACCAGGAGGAAAGCAAAGCCGTAGCGCAATATTCTGGAAAGCGAGTGCCCGACCAGGCTTACGTACAGGTCTCTGAAGCGGAAAAAGGCGCGATCAAACCAAACGAAAAACGGGCGCAGGAACCAAATCGCGTTTTCCGCCGGCTCGTGACCCTTCGATACGGGCTTGAGAAAGGTGGCGCAAAGCACCGGCGTAAGGATCAGGGCCACGACCACCGACAAAAGCATGGAAGCGATAATGGTCACGGAAAACTGGCGGTAGATGACGCCAGTGGAGCCGGGGAAAAATGCCATGGGACCGAACACCGCCGATAGCACCAGCCCGATGCCGATCAACGCGCTGGTGATCTGGTTCATGGACTTGGCGGTAGCCTCCCGAGGCGAAAGCCCTTCCTCGGCCATGATGCGTTCCACGTTTTCAACCACCACGATGGCGTCGTCTACCAGGAGGCCGATGGCCAGCACCATGGCAAACATGGTCAGCATGTTGATGGAAAATCCGAAAAGTCCCAACAGGGCGAAGGTCCCCAGGAGCACGACCGGCACGGCGATGGTTGGAATCAGGGTAGCCCGGATATTCCCCATGAAAAGCCACATGACCAGAAAGACCAGAAAGATCGCTATGAAAAGGGTTTTGACAACCTCATTGATGGATGCCCTGACAAAGAGGGTTGTGTCATAGGGATACACAACCTTCATCCCCGCCGGAAAATAGCGGCTCATTTCCTCCATCTTCTTCCTGACAGCATTCGAGGTATCCAGCGCATTGGCGCCCGCGGCCTGGCGAATGGCCAGAACGGCAAGAGGTTTTCCGTTGAAACGCGCATCGATATCGTAGGACTCGGCCCCGAGTTCCGTCCGTCCCACATCCTTAACCCTGACGACGGAGCCATCCGGATTCGTGCGCAGGGGGATGGCGGCAAACTCATCGGGCGTCTTGAGCATGCTCTGGACGATAATGGAAGCATTCAGCCGCTGGCCTGCCACCGCCGGCGCCCCGCCGAATTGCCCGGCCGAAACTTCCACGTTGTAGACCTGAAGCGCCCCAACGATATCTTCCATGGTCAGGTGATAATCGGTGAGCTTGTCGGGGTTCAACCAGACCCGCATTGCATACTGGGAGCCCATATTCTGGACCTCGCCGACACCCGGCACGCGCGCCAGCACTTTTTCCAGGTTGGATTGCGCGTAGTCTCGCAAGTCGTTGCCGTCCATACTGCCGTCTTCAGAGATCAGGCCCACCATGATCAGGTAATTCTTGGTGGACTTGTTAACTCTGACGCCTGAACGTTGGACTGTTTCCGGGAGACTTGACATGGCGAGTTGGAGCTTGTTCTGCACCTTGGCCCAGGCCAGGTCCGGATCGGTTCCCGGCTTGAAGGTCAACTCGAGCCGGGAGGACCCGGATGAGTCGCTCGTGCCGGAGAGATAAAGCATGTCTTCAAAGCCCGTCATCTTCTGCTCGATGATCTGGGTCACGCTGTTTTCCACCGTTTCCGCAGAGGCCCCGGGATAAAAGGCATCAATGGAGATGGACGGTGGCGCCAGGGGCGGATATTGGGATATGGGCAGGGTGTAGATGGCAAGTCCGCCCAGCACCATGATCACGATGGCAATGACCCACGCAAAAACCGGCCGATCCAGAAAAAATTTTGATAACATCTCGTACCTCCGTTATTCTGCTTTATCAGCGGGCTGGACCGGCTTGACGTCCGCAGGACGATCCTTTTGACCGATATCGGAGGGGCCAATCTTCACGGGAGCGCCGGGTCTTGCTTTTTGCATCCCCTCGACGATAACCTGGTCGCCTGCTTTGAGACCTGCCGTAACGAGCCATTTGTTGCCTATGGCGCGATCGAGCGTGAGCATCCGCTGCTGGACTGTGCCTTCGGCATTAACGATCAGCGCGACAGGATTGCCTTTCGGGTCGCGGGCAACTCCCTGTTGTGGGACAAGAAGCGCCTGCTCGATCACGCCTTCTTCAATGACGACACGCACAAACATTCCCGGCAATAGAACATGATCCGGGTTCGGGAAGATCATCCGGAGGATAAACGAGCCGGTGCTCGGATCAACCGTGACATCGGAAAACTTAAGCACGCCTTCCAATGGATATGAAGTTCCGTTTTCCAGAAGCAGCCTGACCTTGGCCTGATTCATAACGTCACTCTTAAGAGTGCCGTTCGTTATGTCTCTCTTCAGGCGCAATAGATTGGCGCTGGACTGGGGCGCATCAACGTAAACCGGATCGAGCTGTTGGATGGTCGTGAAGGGGACGGCCTGATGCGCCGTGGCCAACGCCCCGATGGTCACCGCTGATTTGCCGATGCGCCCGGAAATCGGCGCGGTGATGCCGGTATAGGCCAGATTGATCCTGGCCGTTTCCATGGCCGCCTTGGCAATGCCGATCTCTGACTCGGCTTGTTTAAGCGCCGCGGTCACGTCGTCGTAATTCTGCTGGCTGACCGCCTTGATGTCCACCAGCTCCTTGTAACGCTCGGCCCTCAATCGAATGGGCGGCACATTGGCTTCGGCCCTGGCCAGAGACGCCTTGGCGCTGGCATAAGCCGCCTCATAAAATGCCGGATCGATCTGGTAAAGAAGGTCGCCGGCCTTGACATCGCCGCCTTCCTCGAACAGACGCTTTTGAATGATGCCGCTCACCTGGGGGCGCACTTCGGCAACAAGATAAGCGGACACGCGTCCGGGCAATTCCGCGCTGAGGGTCAAACGTTCCGGCTTAATGACCGTTACGGCCACTTCGGGAGCAGGGCGTTGGGGAGGACCGCCCGCTTTTCTACAACCGGTCAATATCAATCCGGCGAGCAAGACTCCCAAAGCGGTTACAAGACAGTTTCCATATTGTCGCGCATTCATTTTTCTATCCTCTCTATATTACTAACGCTGCAATTCTGTAATTTTAGCAAAGATTCACTTTGTTCTGTCATTCCCATGAAAATGGGAATCCAGCAGTTTTTTCCTGGATTCCCGCCTTCGCGGGAATGACAATTTGGCGGCGGCTTCGCCGCGCTATGTCTTGACGCCCAGTTCTTTCCAAAGTACCTGCAATTGGCGCATATACTGATATTTTATGTTCTTAACACTATTAAATTTTATCGCGATCATCGTGCCGACTATGATCGTTATCAAAGACACCACGGCATCATCAATGTTGACGCTCCCAGGAAGTTCGCCGTTTTTCAACGCCCCTTCCATGCATCTCCTGAAAAATTCATCGATTAAAACAGGGGAAATATCCTCAATGCCGGCTAAATCCGGGAAAACGAGATGTTTTTCAATATCGGAAATGGCAGCTTTTTTAGGCCTTTCATGTTGGACAACCATGATGGAAATAAGTTCGTACGTAATGTCGAGCTTGGTGATTTCGCCCGCCATTTCTTCGAAAAAAGCGCCAATCAAAGCAATGGAATTGCCGTTGGGAGCTTTTTGCCGCGCCTTCCAGATGAACTTCATGGTCATAAGGTTGACATAGTAGGTAATGACGTCTATTTTGCCCGGGAAGTAATTAAAAAACGTGCCTTCCGAGATTTCGGCGCTTCGGCACACGTCCTTGATGGAAATGTCCTCAAAACGGGAATGTCGCAGGCGCTCGATAAAAGCTTTCATCAGGGCGATTTTGGTCCGGGCATGCTTTACTTCGCGTAATGAATATTCATTCGGGTTCATACTTATTCCATTTCTTTTTATAGCGAACGCCTAAAATGTAGTACACTTTAAATATAATGTCAACATAAATTATATTAATATTTCAGGTGCTTTCTGGAGTCTTAAGAATAGAGTAATACGATCTTGTTGCGGACGACTTGCGGAGCCTGATTTAATGCATAGGAATTGTCCGCCATTGGCGGATCCGCCTACGGCGGACAATCTTGCGGTTCTATCGAACCGCCACTACCTCGGCCGCCGTTGTAGAAGCCGTTCGTGAGAACGGTAAAGTGGCCGAAAGCCTGAAACAATGAGTCGCAATCCAGATATTTCCACCGTGGCGGTTGTCGGCGCGGGTCCGGCCGGCCTCATGGCGGCCCTGGTTGCCGCCCGGTCGGGCGCCCAGGTGATTGTATTTGAACAGCTTGCGGAACCGGGCATCCGGCTGCTGGCCACCGGTGGCGGCCACTGTAATTTCACGAATACCCTCGCCACCGAGGATTTTGTCCGGCGCTTCGGCGCCAAGAGCCGTTTCGTGGCGCCCGCCATCAAAGCCCTGAATGGAAACCGGCTGCGACGCTTTTTCGAAGAGTTGGGGGTGCCATCCCACAGCCCGGACGGGTTTCACGTTTTGCCGGTGTCCGATTCCGCGCGGTCCATCCGGGATGCCCTCCAGCAGGCCTGCCGGAAACTGCGCGTGGAATTCCGGGCCAACAGCCGCGTGGATGGCCTGCAAATAGATCGCGGCCATGTGGCGGGTATCCGGACGTCACGTGGCACCGAATCAGTCTCGCGCGTCGTGCTTGCGACGGGCGGAGCAAGTTACAAGAGCCTTGGCGGCGGGGAAAGCGGGTTCCGGCTGGCCCGCCTGGCCGGTCATACGATCACGCCATTGTGTCCGGCGCTGGTACCCCTGGTTACCCGTGAGGCCTGGCCGGCGACCCTGGCGGGTGTGACGCTCCCGCGCGTTACAGTCCGCTTGGAATCCCAAGTCAGGCGGCCAACTCCACAACTATGCCGTTCTTACGAACGGCAACTACACCGGTGTAGCCGCGGTTCGATAGAACCGCTCCGGATTGAAATTCCCATGCAACAAGGTAAAACCCGCGAATTCGCGACCGGGAGTCTGCTGTTTACCCACAGGGGCATTTCCGGCCCGGCCGCGCTGGACATCTCCGGCCAGGTTGCTTTGGCTCTGATGGCCAAAGTGCCCGTTGGCATCATGCTTGATCTTACCCCTGATTGGACGCTCGAAGCCTGGCAGGCCCATTTCGAGAAATCGCGCCAGGCGCACGGCACCAGAACGGTCCAGTCCCTGTTCGCTTCCGTTCTGCCCTCGGCCTTGGCAAAAGTAGTGCTTGAGCTTGCAAATATGCCGACGAACATGAGCCTGGCGTGTTGGCCGCGCGCGCAAAGCCGCGAGCTGATCATGTTGATCAAGAATCTGCCCCTGACGATTACGGGGACCGAGGGCTTCGGCAAGGCCATGGTTACAAAAGGGGGTGTCAACTTGGATGAAGTCTGTCCCAAGACACTGGAAAGCAAGCGCGTCCACGGGCTTTTCTTTGCCGGCGAAATCCTGGACGTTGATGGCCCCTGTGGCGGGTTCAACCTGCAATGGGCCTTTGCCAGCGGGGCCCTCGCCGCTCATTTTCTTTTCGCCCTGCGCCGAACAATCTGATACTTAATTCCATTACCTATTGGGCGAGTGGTGAAATTGGCAGACACGCAAGACTTAGGATCTTGTGCCGCAAGGCTTGTGGGTTCAAGTCCCACCTCGCCCATTGCTTAGCGGTCACCACGTGGCGGCAAACCGGCCTTGCAGGGCCTGGTGAAAGATGGCGTTACCCGGCACGGTGCTTTTTGCAGCAGTTAGGCGCGAGACTTTGGCAATTAACGCGCCGGAGAAGCGGTGGGCTGTCAAAGGAGGATTCCTGATGCAAGCCGCGATCACGGACGGCAACGGCAACGTTTGGTGCCAGGATGTGCCGATGCCGCAGCCCAACGACTACCAGTGCCTGTGTAAGATGCTGGCTGCGGCCACCTGCACCGGCACGGACCAGAAACACATCAAGAACGAGTTACCCTGGAAGCAGCAGTACCCCGGCATACTCGGGCACGAGAGCGTTGGGCGTGTCACCGAGATCGGCCGGAAGGTCCGGAACATCAAGCCGGGCGACGTCTTCCTGCGACCCACCGCGGTGTACAACGGCCAGAAATTGGGCGGGTTCACCTCTCTCTGGGGCGGATTTGCCGAGTACGGCCTGGTCACCGATACCCGGGCATGGCTTGCGGACGATCCGACTTGGCAGCCGCACAGCTATATGAAGTTCCAGCAGAAGTTACCATCCGACATCCCCATGACCGCAGCGGACGCCACCATGCTGATCACGCTGAAGGAAACCGCGAGCTTCGCGGCCAGCGTCGGCGTGCGGCTGGGCAAGTCCGTGGCGCTCCTCGGGGCCGGCTCCGTGGGCCTATGCATGTGCCGGTTCGCCAAGGTGTTCGGGGCCGAGCCGTTGATCGTTGTGGCGCGCCGCGACGTCCAACTCGGGTACGCCCGCAAGATCGGCGCGGACTTCACGGTCAACGCGACCACCACCGACATGGTGCCGGAAGTAAAGCGCCTGACCGGCGGCAAGGGCGTGAACATCGTGCTCGACACGACCGGCGACATCCAGTTCCTCAAGACCAGCGTGCCGATGCTGGCCCCGGGCGGCAAAATTGCGCCCTACGCCACCTACGAATTCGGCGCCGCCATCGGGGAACACATTCCCGCGAAATACCTGGCCGCCGGCGCCACCGGCGAGGTCGAGGCGCACGCGTACATGCTCGCTGCCGTGCGCCTCGGCCTGGTAACGCTTGCCGACTATTACTCGCACCGGCTGCCGTTGCGCGAGGTCCAAAAAGGGTTTGCGTTGCTGCACGACAAGACGGCGTTTAAAGTTGTTTTCGATATGGAAAACTAACCAGTTTTCTTTTACGGAAACATTGAAATCGCCCGAAGGGCAACACACTATCTTCAAAAACGCGCTAAGCATGCCATGGATTCCGGCGGCGGGCGAGGCGCTCGGCCAGGCGAATGGCGGCAACCATACTGCCCTCATGCGCCAGGCCTTTCCCGGCAATGTCAAAGGCGGTGCCGTGATCGGGCGACGTGCGCACAATCGGCAAGCCGAGCGTAAGGTTGACGCCCTCTTCAAAGGCAATCATCTTCAAGGGTCCAAGGCCCTGGTCGTGATACATGGCCACGACCGCGCCATATCGGCCCTGCAGGGCCTGGTGAAAAATAACGTCGCCCGGCACGGGCCCTTCCACGGCCAAGCCGCGGCGACGCAACGCGCGTAACGCCGGCTGGATCGTCGTGATTTCTTCCCGCCCGAGCAGACCATTGTCGCCGGCGTGTGGATTGAGCGCGCAGACGCCGATCGTATGTTGTTTAACGCCGAGCCAGGGTAAGGCCTGGGCCGCCAACTGCGTTGCCTCCTGAATCGCCGCTCGCGAAACGGCGCCGGGCGCTTTGGCCAGCGGCAGATGCCGCGTGACCAGCACCACACGCAAGGGTCCACCCATAAGCATCATGGCAAAGGAGCGCGTGCCGGTAAGGGCCGCCAAAAATTCCGTGTGACCGGGAAACGGCAGCCCCGCCAGGCGCAGACTCTGTTTACAGATAGGACCGGTAACCAGGGCGTCAAAACGCCCCGCCATACAACCGCTAACGGCCGCCTGGATCCAAAGCACCACCGCCTGACTTTGTGTCTTACCGGTGACGCCGGACCGCCATTGCAAGTGCCGTTCGAAAGAATGGCAATACGGCCAAAAGCTTGATTCAATGTTCAGGAATTTTAATCCCGCCGGGTCGGCGGTCAATTTCGGTGGGAGGGGCGCTATGCGCCGCGATCGGCAGGACCGAGCAGTCGCCGTGCGCAGCACGCCTCCCACATGAAAAATTTGTCCGGCAACTGCCGGACCTGACTTAAGATCCCGTTCCGGTTCCCAATTGACCACAGGTACCGGAAAAGGTTTGGTGTCGGCAAGGCGCCAGGCCGGCGGCAACGGCAGTCGAAGCTGTGCCGCCTGGCGGCGCAGAATCGTCCGGTTGCCGATCAGCACAAAGCGCAGGGAGGCCGGCCAGTGGTTTTGATACAGCGCCTTCAGGGCCACTTCCGGCCCGATCCCGCCGGGATCGCCGAGGGTGATGGCAATGGTTGTCATGGTGAAACCGGTTTTAGCCTACAGTCTTCAGCCTACAGCCCACAGCCTTCTTCTAGTATTTCTTAATAAACGCCTTCTGTTTCAGGCGCGCCATCCAGGCCTCGTAGAGGCGCTTGGCTTCCTGCTTTTCCAACTCAATGCGAAGGGTGTCCTGGACTTTTTCGAATGGAATCACCGTGGCGTCCCGGCGCCCTTCCACTTTCAGGATATACAGGTCCCCGCCGGCCGGGATCACGTCGCTGATCTCTCCCGTTTTGAGCGCGCGGATAGCCGTGGCCAGTTCCGGTCGCCGGCTGGCCGGATCAATCCAGCCATAGTCACTGCCGTCCTTGGCATGCGTGTCTTCGGACACCTGCCTGGCCAGATCCTCAAACGGTATGCCCGTCAGCAGTTGCTTGCGCACATCTTCCGCCTGCTTGCGCTTGACGGCAATTTCCTCGTCCGTCTTGCCGCCGTTAATCATGATCATGCGCAGGTTAACCTGCTCGGAGGTGCGAAACGTGTCTCCCGCCTTTTCGTAAGCCGTGTGCACATCCTGTGGGGAAACGGATACCTTGCTATCCACTTCGCGATCGCGCAAAAAGGACACGATCATTGATTTCTTCAGATTGGCCTGCCATTCCTCCAGCGTCAAGCCTTCCTCGTCCAGCGCTTTCCGGAACGCGGCGCGGTTGTTGCCGAACTTGGTTCGCACGATTTCTTCCGTGCGGCTTTGCACGATCTTGTCCGGCAGATTCATTTCCTTCTGCTGGTGGAACGCGTCGAGGATCAACTCCCGCTCGATCAGGGCCTGGAGCGCCTTTTCATAGGCCTCTTCCAGTTTCCGATCCAGCTCCACGCCCTGGGTGGTCGCGCGCAACTGCCGCTCGATCGGCTGCATGGCGGTCATAACCTCCGTCACGGTCACGATCCGGTCGTTGATCTGGGCCGCACAGCCTTCCACCGGGATCGTTTTACCCAGGCCCCCGGCAGGGAGCAGGAGCCCAATGGCCAAAACCAGTGTAGGCGGAAGGATCGTTTTTACGCGAATTATCATGGCCACAAATTACCTTACCGGTGTCTAAGTAACTCGTATATTTATACTCCTGCCTTGCAGTTTAAACAACATCAGGTTTCAAGCATATCAAACCACGAAAAACAAGCTTGCACAATGATGATGCGGCGCATAGACTCTTGTCATAACTTTTAGCTGTGTCGAATGGAAGCAATGTACACCGCAAGGTGTATTTAAGCCATGCAAGACCGTATTGTCATAGACCCGAATATTTGTCACGGGAAGCCCTGCATTCGCGGTACGCGCATCATGGTCGGCAATATCCTGAATCTATTGGCCCATGGGGCGACGGAGGATGAGGTCTTGGCCGGTTACCCGCAACTAACCCAGGCCGATATCTATGCCGCGCTGGAATATGCGGAAGCCCTGGTGAACGACGAGGAAGTTCTTCCGACTTTTGCCTGATGCATCTCTTAGCTGACGAAAACCTACAGGAACCCACCCTTCGCTTTTTACGCGAGTTGGGCCATGACGTCCGCAGCGTGAATGAGGCCGGATTGAAATCCGCCCCGGACACGGACGTCTTTCGACAAGCCCAGCAGGAACAGCGCGTCGTCTTGACCTACAACGGAGACTTTGCCGACATCCGGGACTTAACCGGTAAAGACCATCACGGCGTCATCCGGCTGCGAATCGAAAACCAGCGCATTGGATATGCGCATCCCCTGCTCAAAGAAGCCCTGGGAAAAATCCGGGACATGAATTTGCACAATACTCTGGTAACCGTAATGGACGACCGCCTACGAATACGAAAGACCTCTTAGCTCTTGGCCGCCTCATAACGCCGGCACGTAAGCCGGGGCTAACGACCTTATTGCTTATTTGCAGGACTGACACCTTTCCATAGAAATTCGATGTGGTCGTTGTGAAGGCCCCGGACGGGAAGGAATACATCAAGCGCGTGATTGGATTAGGTAACGAAACGGTTCAAATTCAGGGTGGGAAAGTCATTGTGAACGGCCAGGAGTTGAAGGAACCTTTCAACTCCATGCCCTCGACGAACGAGTTCGGCCCGTTGGTGATTCCCGCAGGGCAGTACTTCTTGCTCGGCGACAATCGGCCCAATTCTTTCGACAGCAGAGACTGGAAGCAACCGACCGTTGGACAACATGCGATTGTGGGCAAGGTGCCCGATATAAGACCGGAATAGACCGGCTCTACACAAATGCACAAACACATTGATTCCAATATGTAGAGCCGACTTTACGTCGGCTATAGCAGTTTAAGAAATACTGTAGCCGCGGCGCTCCGTCGCCGCGTTCCTGTTCGCCCCGACAGAGCGGGGCGGCTACACCAAGAATATGGCCACGACATTTGTTAATACGCTCTAAGTCTATTCCATTAAGGTAGCCGGTATGAAACCGGCTCTGCATCAACCATTAACCATTTCCCATTGACCATTCCTGCCCAAATCCTTGGTCCTCCACGCGGCAGAGCCACTGCTGGATTTCGTCCAACTGCGCATCCGCGCCCGCGGAGCTCAGGCGCGGGAAACGGTTCTTGATCTGCAGAAGTTCAGCGCGCCGATGAAAGATGACTTTGCCTTCCTGCACCTCGATCATCGCAATCTTTTTCTCCGCCGCCAGGAGCCGCAGGCCGGCGATCTTGAGCAGGCGGTCCAACGGCGGGGGCAGGGGCCCGAACCGGTCCTTGAATTCCTCGCGCAGTCCGGCAATTTCCGCAGGGGTTATGGCGGAGGCAATCTGGCGATACACGCTGATCCGCAGGCGCTCATCCTCCACGTAGGTCACGGGCAGAAATGCCGAGCGCGCCGGGTCCGCCGCCTGGGCCGAAAGATCAATAAAGTCCAGGATAACTTCCACGTTGACAATCCGCGTGGGCATTGCCACCGCGCCCGGCTCCGCCGAAGCGCTTCGCCGAGGCACGCCGGCGGCAGGGACGGTCTTCGACATTTGCGCAATCGTGTAGCGCAAAAGCTGACAGTATAAATCAAACCCGATGGCAGCAATGTGCCCGCTCTGCTCAGGGCCCAGCAGGTTACCCGCCCCGCGGATTTCCAGGTCGCGCATGGCCAGGCGGAACCCGGCTCCCAGCTCCGTGTGTTCGAGAATCGCCTGGATGCGCTGGCGCGAGGCATCCAGGAGATGCCCCTGTACCGGCAGAAGCATGTAAGCGTAGGCCTTGCGACTGGACCGCCCTACCCGCCCGCGAAGCTGGTAGAGATCCGCCATCCCGAACCGGTCGGCCCGGTCAATCAGGATCGTGTTGACGTTCGGAATATCCAGGCCGCTTTCAATGATCGTCGTGCACAGGATGAGGTCATAATCGCCGCGCGCAAAATCCTGCATGATGTGCGACAGCACCGCGGTCGGCATCTGGCCGTGGGCGACGACCATGCGCGCTTCGGGCACAAGTTTTTCCAGCCGCTCGCGAACACGCTCAATGGAATGAACGCGATTGTGCAGATAATAAATTTGCCCGCCCCGGTTCAGCTCACGCAGAATGGCGTCGCGCATAACGTGGTCTTCGGCTTTCGCCACAATGGTTTCAATGGGCTGACGGGCCTTGGGCGAAGTCTGGATCATGCTGATTTCCTTGGCGCCCGTCAGGCTCATGTAGAGCGTGCGCGGGATGGGTGTGGCAGTCAGGGTCAGCACGTCCACTAACTGTTGGATATGTTTGAAGCGTTCCTTGTGGCCGACGCCAAACCGCTGTTCTTCGTCAATGATCACAAGCCCAAGGTCCTTAAACCGCACGTCCGGCTGGATTAACCGGTGCGTGCCGATGACGATATCCACGCTCCCCGTTGCGAGCGCGCGCACGATGGCCCCCTGCTCCTGGAGCGTGCGGAACCGGCAGAGCAGTTCCACGCGCACCGGATAGGCCGCCATGCGCTCGGCGAACACCTCGTAATGCTGTTGGGCCAGGACGGTGGTCGGCACGAGCACGGCCACCTGCTTGCCGCTCATGACGCACTTGAAGGCGGCGCGCATGGCCACCTCGGTCTTGCCGTAGCCGACATCGCCGCAGATCAGCCGGTCCATGGGCCGGCTTGATTCCATGTCGCGCTTGACGTCGTGAATGGCGCGCTCCTGGTCCTCGGTTTCCTGGTAAGGAAACGATGCCTCAAATTCGTTCTGCCAGGGGGTATCGGGCTGGAAAGCGAACCCGGCTTTTGCTTCGCGCGCGGCCTGGATTTCCAGCAGGCCGGCGGCCAAATCGCACACGGCGTGCTCGGCGGCGGCCTTTTCGCGCGACCAGCGCGCGCTTCCCAGCCGGTGCAGCAGGGGCGCGTGCTTGCCCACACCGACGTAGCGGCTCAGCAAATGCGCCTGCGAAACCGGGACGTAGAGCTTGGCTTTATCAGCATATTCAACGGCCAGTGCCTCCTGGCGCTTGCCGTTAAACATAATCTCGTAGAGCCCCAGGTATCGGCCAATGCCATGATCCACGTGCACCACGAGGTTGCCAGGCTCCAGATTGGTCCAATCCGTAATGGTTTCCCCCGCCGACATCCCGGCTCTCCGAATTGTCGGACGAGTCCGGGAAGTCGCGGACGTTCGCGCGATGCGGTCGGGAAGTAATTTTGGGCGACCCAGCAGGTTGGATTCGGAGAGCACGGCTAATTGGAGATCCGCCTGCATGAAGCCGTCCGAAAGCATTCCTACATGCAAATGAAAAGCGGGCTCGGGGTTAATCTCGCGAAACCGGTCCAATGCCCCCTGGGTATAGAAAAAGATATGCACGCGCAGCCCGTGCCGGGCCTGCCCGCCGGAGGCCATGCACAGGCGAGCGCGTTCGGCCAGGCTCGCCAGCCATTGGCGGCGGTGCTCAGCAAAGATGTCCGGTGCCAACAGTTCGCGGCGCGGGGCGGCCAGCTCGGTCATGGAGCGGAAGCCAAGGTCCACCAGTTCTGCGGGCGGCGGCCAATCAACGGCCGGTGATTGATGTGCGGGAATTTCAAAACATGAAACGGATTCCCGCTTTCGCGGGAATGACAGAGAAGACATCGTATGGTTTGTCATTCCCGACTCGATCGGGAATCCAGTGTTTTTTGCCGCTATCTGTGGCAACCCAACTTTACCTTCAGCCTTGTCGGTGGTGTCGAACACCGGATCCGGCAGGCATTGCCACGCGCTCCGGTTTTCCGCGATGACCTGGTGAACACGGGTAAAGGGAATGGTCAGGTCAGTGACTTTGGCTTCATCCAAAGCTTCCTGGTAGATGGCCGCGTGATAGCGAATGCCGGTAGGATGGCGGGCGGCGGATGGCAGATCGCCGGTCACCGGTTCCGACCAGAGATAGATCAGCTCCGACGGCAGGTAATTCATGAAAAGACAGCGCGCCTCGGCTAGGGCTACGTCATGCACTGCCAATCCGCGCCCGGTGTGGGCACCGGGCCTACAATTTTCTGTAGGCCGGGTCCCCTGACCCGGCGGGATTTTGTAGGCGTGCCCCTCCAGAGGCGGGCAAGCCTCACGCGGCGTTGCCCTCATCAGATTCCATTCGTCGACCGGCGGGAGCACCACTTCCTTCTCGCCTGGCAGGCGCGCGAACGAGCGCTGGCTGGCGGGATCGAACGAACGGATCGTTTCCACCATGGCGCCGACAAATTCGATCCGGAATGGAGACGCTTCGTTAAGCGGCCAGATATCGAGGAGCCCGCCGCGCCAAGCGGCCTGTCCCTTGGCCTGGACTTCCGGCTCAAAGGCATACCCGGTTTGCTCAAGGCGTTTTGCCAGTGTTTCCGGATCATGCTCCTCGCCGAGCGCGACCCGGAAGGTGTGGGCCTTGAGCGCGGCAGGCGCGAGCGTCATCTGCATCAGGGCCTGTACGCAGGTGGCAATGACCACCGGCACCTGGAGGCGACATCTCGCCTGGAGCGCGATCAGCTGCTCCAGGGTCTGCAGGCGTTCGCCAACTACCCCCGTCTTCGCTTCGCTACGCCGTGACAAGTCCGTTTGAACAGCGGCTTGCTTCCGGCGTCCGTCTTCTCTATCGGGAAGTGTTTCCCAGGCGGGATAATATAAAATGCGCTCCGGGTGTCCGCCGGCCAAGGCCTGCAGGTTCCGGCGCATTTCGTCCAGCGAGTGCATGCTGTCGGCGACAACCACCACCGTGCGCCGGAACTCGGCGAGCAGGTCCAGCGCCAGGAAGGCCGTGGCCGAAAAAGACATGGCGGCGAGGCGGCACCGACCTTTGTCAGCCAGTGCGGCTTCCAATTTGCGGCGCATCTCCGGTGTGATGTGCAGACTAAGCATGGCGAATTTGAAGAACAGAGGTCAGCCTGCCCGCCATAGCTTTAGCGACGGCGGGAAATCAAAGGTCTGCCAGAAACATTACTCATGACTTCGATCGCCGGAAATCATAGCGCAACAGCGCACAGGTGTGGAGTGGATTTTAGCCCGTAATTCATTTTTATTGATTTATTTAACGTCTTGCATAAGTATTGCTGAAAGAAGCATGAACCATGATCGTAGTCTCATCCCTGCTGGCCAGACGCTCGCGAGGGAAAGAGTAATCTATGAACGAACTTGCATTACAGCGTTTCCTGAAGGCGATCTATTGTTCGGCCCGGATTGAGGGGCCCAACCATACCGTCCTTACGGGCTCTTTTCTCGGTAAATCCCATCAGCACCCCGATCTTTATCAGATGAGTTATATCGTCAATGGCCAGACCGATATCACCATTGCCGGGCACCGGTATCGGGTAGGCAATGGCCATATGTTATGGTTGCCGCCCAAGACCCGACATGCTTCCTGCCGCCCGGACGAGCATGAACGCTTTGACTTGGCGCAGGCTAAATTCACCGTGTCCGTGCGGCCGCCATTCCGTTTCCCGGTGGTCATGATTATCCAGACGCCTAATGAATGGTTGAACCTCTTTCAACAGTTGATTAATGAATATCATATGCAACGGCCCTACCGTGAAACGACAATACGGCTGCTATTTGCGCAACTGGTATTACTGATGGCCCGGGACCTGACCAGGAATGTGCGCCGGCGAACCAAGTCCAGCCAGCCTGATCGTGCCATGTCCGTCCAACAGGCCAGGATCAATGCCGCCGTGTGTTACCTGCATCAGCATTACCGCGACCATGTCAAACTGGCTGACGTGGCGCGGGTTGCGGCAATGTCGGTCAGTTCCCTAAGCCACGAGTTTCGTCGGCTCACCGGACTTTCGCCGATCAACTATCTGATTAACTATCGGCTTTCGCAGGCCACGGTCTTAATGGGCAACACCGCAATGAAAGTGGGCACGATTGCCGAAGCGTCCGGTTTTGCCAGTCCTTATTATTTTTGCCGGCAATTCAAAAAGCGCTATTCCCTATCACCAGGCCAATATTGCCGCTGCACCCATCCTGCGCATTAACCTGACGCGGGACTCTGTGCCTTGCGCAAGGAAAAACCCCGTCGTATCGCCCAAGTCGTTTTAGGCTTTCATTGGGGCCACCCGCCCATAAAGATGCAAAATAGTGCAACAGAATTGCAAGATCGAACATTTACACTGGTTCGGGCCATATGCTAATTTGCTTTCAGAAAAGGGGGCATGGTGCCGCGGGGAATGATGCATGATCGGTCATGAATCATTCAATAACAACGTTCCTTAGTACGCATCGGCGTAAATACACCAACGTATGGGCCGGCATGGAGATCCCTCGACTTCCGCCGTCGCTCAGGGAGCTATGGCGGACAGGTCGCTCGGGATGACAGGCTTTCCTCTGTCATTCCGAGTCCGGCAGCGCCGGATAGCGGAGTCGAGGAATCTCGTGTTTCGGTTAATACGTTAGCAAACTTATGAACCGGTGTACTAAGGAACAACCATCCAAAAAAAGGATTATGCAATGAAAACGATTAATGTCGGAATGATTGGTTGCGGTGGATTTGCCCGGGGCATGCACATCCCTAATTTGAAGAAAAATCCGAAATTCAGGATTTATGCCGCCATGGATATTGACCAGGCCGTCGCGGACCAGGTCGCCAAGGATACCGGCGCGGAATATGCCACCACCGATCTGCACAAGCTTCTCGCGGACCCGTCAATTCACGCGGTGTTTATTACGACCCGCCACGACTCCCATGCGGCCTTAAGCATCCAGGCGGCCAAAGCCGGCAAACATATTCTCTGTGAAAAGCCAATGGGGCTGCATCGGGAGGAATGCCGGGCCTTGGCTGAGGCGGTGAATAAAGCCGGCGTGAAATATACGGTCGGCTATAACCGCGGCATGGCGCCGTTGGTTACCAAGGCCGGCGAGCTTTTAAAAACGGTGAGCGGCAAGAAAATGATTTATCATCGGATCCAGGCGGCGTTTCCTGAAGACAGCTGGACCCATGATCCCAAAATAGGCGGCGGTCGTTTTGTGGGCGAGGGCTGCCATATTTTCGACTTATTATGCGAACTGGTCCAGGCGCCGCCGGTGATGGTCTATGCCGCGGGAGGCACGTTCCTCAATCCGGCCATAGTGAAGATCCCGGATAGCGGCATAGTCACATTGACGTTTGCCGATGGTTCCGTGGGGACCACCTTGATTGCCAGCGCCGGATGCGCCGCCTTCCCGAAAGAAGTGACGGAAATCTACTGCGCCGGCCGGGCAATATATATCAATGATTTCCGGGAAATGAGCTATTTCGGTTTTGAGGCTCAGGAACGCGCCCGCTTGGAATATGGTGCCACGAACAAAGGCCAGGCCGTCGAAATCGATCAATTGGCCGATGCAATTATCAATGACACCGAGCCGCCGAATGGTCTGGTGAAAGCCGCCCGGGCGGCGGTGATCAGTTTTAAAGTCAACGAGTCAATCAAGAATAATGCCCCGGTTCCCATTTGCGAAGCGGAATATAAGTGGAAAAATTGAAAGTCAAAATAAATTTCAGGAACATCTTGACAACCCGATGGCCGGTGGGCAGCGCAGTCACCAGAAAGAAAGGACCCCCATGATAAATGCAAAGGCGCTTTTGGTCGCGGCAATGGCGGTGACGGCAACGTTGCCGGCCGGTGCGGCCAACGATTGGGTGGCCCAGCCGCGCCGCGCGGAACAGGTGGACTGGCCGATTCACGCTTTCGCCGGCCGGGATTTCTGGACCCTGTTGTCGCCTAAATGGCTGGATTTGCCGGGCGTTAAGGACGAACGGTTTGTGCAGGATTCGGGCTTGATCGATGTCTATCTGCCGTTGATTGGCCGGGAAAACATATCCCGGACAATGGCGGTGATGGAAATTGAAGTCTTCCAGGCCTCTTCCCGCAGCAACGTTGCGCCCGGTTCCGCGGTAACGTACGCATCGGATGCCAGCGAAGTGATCGTGTTTCATCCGGAACGGATCAATGACGGCAACCGGGAACTTGGCGTGTCCATCAGTGCCAGCCAGAAGCCGGTCAAGGAGCGTTATCGCCCGTTTCGGGTTACCCTGCAGATATCATTACCCGCGGTGGCGCCCTTGTCCGCCATCACCATTTACCACGGGGCCGCCGGACAGGCGCAAATGGAGTCCGTTGACTTTTATGCCATCGTCAAGGGCAAGGAGCGCCTCAAGCTGGAACCCGCCACGCTGACGCGGACCGCCGCGGAAATTCGCGCGACCTTCACCAATACGCCGGCCGTGGGCCGTTTGCAGCTGGATTGTCTATCCGTCAAACCGATCATTTCGGTCGGCGCCCTTTCCCCGGATCTGGCGCGCCGCTGCCGGACGTATCCCTTTTGGCCCCAGGGTTCTTTTCATTTCGGGACAGGCAGGATCCTGGGCCTGAATGCGGACAACTTCGATGCCGCCAGTTGGGATCAATTCCTGCACGACTATCAGAATACCTTCATGGGGTATGACCTGGGGGAATGGGACGGTAATTTCTTCCAGATGTTGGAGCGCAAAGAAAGCCTGACGTACGCGGACCTGATGCAGTATATCAGCGGTGAATACACGACGCGCCAGGAAGCGGAGACAATGCTGCGAACGATCTGGGACTATCAAAAGCAGACATTGCCCGGGCCGGTCTGGGGTTTGAGCGGCGAGCGGAATTATCCCCAGTATGGCGCGGCCTGGGGCGGGACCATCGTGGGCATGGAACTTACCGGGAATTCTCCTGATTATCCGCATCGGTCCCATATGATGTTCACCCGCGGGGCGGCGCGCCAATATGACAAGCCCTGGTTGATATATGTGGCCTATTACCGTAATAGTGCCGCGGCCAACAGCAAAAGCAAGGGAGATGCCGTCCATCCGTTGGGGTTGGACTATGGAATCGCGCCCTCGCAGGGGCGCCGCCTGTTTTATCTCAGCTATTACCAGGGCGCCACGTTTCTGACGTTTGAATCGCAGCCGTGGGGCCAGGTCAAGCAGGAAGACGGCAACGGGCCGTGTTCCCTGACCGAAAACGGCAAGGCCATCAAGGACATTTACGAATGGGTCCACGGGGAGAAAAGTCAACGGGGTACGTGTTACACGCCCATTTTATTCCTGATGGACTATCTGCACGGCCATGACGAGTGGCAGCGCGGCAAGGAGTGGAAGACATGGGAAGCCATTCCATTTACGGATGGCGACTACATGGCGGAACACTTCCTGCGGACCATCGATCCCTTTTATACAACGCCTTACGATACGCTGCCCTTCAGCCCGAATTTGCATAACTCCAAGCTGGGCGACATTTTCGACGTGTTCTTCGCCAATCCGCCGGAGGGCAACGTAAAGCCGTCGCTGCTGAGCAAGTATCCGGTGGTCATCCCGCTCAATGATATCGCCATCTCCGCGGAACTCGCCGAGCGGCTGAAAGACTATGTGACCGAAGGCGGTACCCTGCTGTTGAACAGCGCCCAATGCCGGGGGGCCTTGACCAATGAAGCGTTTCTTGGCCTCAACCTGTTGCCGGACTCGATTGCCGCGGATGGGATGAGCATCCGGCAGGTCACGTTGACCCGGGCGCGCGCGCTGCTGGTTTCGGGCAACAGCCTGCCGCTGTTGACGAAACATCGCCTCGGCAAAGGCCATGTGCTCCTGACCACGCCGACGTTCCTGTTGCTGAAAAACAAGCAGGAAGCCAATCCCCTGATCGAAAAGATTCTCTTGCGCCTGCAGGCCGAGGTTCTGCCGGTGACCGTGGAGGGCGACATCCAGTTCCTGTTCAACAAGCTGGCGGATGGCACGTGGCGGATTGTGCTGATCAACAATAAAGGCATTCTTAAAAAGACCTGTGAATCCACCGAATCCAGGGATCCAACCTATGCCGCGGCAGTGCGGATTACCGCGCCGGCCGAGGCCCAGTTTACCGAGCTCGTAGCGCAGGAGCGCCTGACGGAAACCAGCGCGAAGGACAAGAAAATTGTTGCGCTGACCGTACAGCCGGGCGAGGTGCGCATCCTGGGAGTTAAAAACCTGAACGCTGCAAAAACCGACAGCGCATTGATCGGGGACTGGTCGTTCGATGAAGGACAGGGAAAAACCGTCGTGGATTCTTCCGGCAATGGTTATAACGGGGCCGTTATCGGCGCGCAATATGTTACCAACCGGTCCGGACACTGCCTGGCCTTTAACGGGAAAGACAGTTTTGTCAAAATAGAAATACCGGCCAAATATGCCTTAAAGCAGGGCGCATTTGAGGTGTGGGCCTGTCCCACCCTGGATGAGCCGGGGACCGGCCTCAGCCGGCGCGATGTGATGGATTCCGAAAGAGTTATGATCGTTCTCGACTCTAATTGCTGGTGTGCCAAGATCTATGATGGTGTTAATTACCTTATGCTTAGGGGACCGGCGGCGATGAACCACCAGTGGACGCATTTGGTTATCACCTGGTCTTCCGGCAATGTGGCGCGTTTTTACGTCAATGGACAGGAAGTCGAGGGGGTTATTCCTCTGCGCTATTTAAATCCGCCGGGCTTGCACTGTTCCACTGGTAAAATCCAGATCCTGGATCTCCATATAGGGACGCAAAATCCGGCGTATCACAAGCCGTTCCACGGACTGATCGACGCTGCCCGGATTTATGACCGGGAGCTGACCGCCGCTGACATTCAGGAGCGTTATCAGGCCGGGCTAAAGCAACGCTGACCGCCCCTTTCGCGGAATAACAATATAGCGAAAAAAATCTCGGCGTCGGCAGGGGCCGTCACCGATCAGGGAAAGGATAAAACCATGATCAGAATCGGCGTAGTGAATATTGACGTGTCGCATCCGCAGGCGTTTTCGCAATATCTGAATAAGGGTAATCGGGCGCGCTATGTGGCCGTATATAATGACGGCTTCCGGGGCGACGACGAAGTGGATTCGTTCATAGCCAAACAGGGCCTGGAAAAACGCTGCCGGAGCATTGAAGAACTGGCCGAAATGGTGGATATCGGTTTTGTGCAAAGCTGCAATTGGAACAATCATATCAAACAGGCCATGCCGTTTATTAAAAAAGGCAAACCGGTCTTTATTGACAAGCCGATTGTCGGCTCCCTCGCGGACTGCATCAAGCTGGAAGCGCTTGCATCCGATGGCGCCGTGATCCTGGGCAGCTCCTCGGTGCGCTATGCGCGGGAAATAATCGAGTTCAAGTCCCGCAGCGAGGAGGAGCGCGGCCAGACCGTCAATATATTCGGCACAACCGGCGTGGATGAATTCAATTATGGCGTCCATATCGTTGAAGCGATTGGAAACTTGGCCGGGGCCGGCGCAGTTTCCTGCAAATTTGCCGGGCGCGGCGAACGGGATGGAAAAATATGCGAAACGTTTTTCGTGCGTTTTGCCGATGGCGCAACGGCCGTCTATAACACCTTTCAAAGCATCTGGCAGCCGTTTGAAGTCGTCATCATGACCACCAAAGCCACCTGGCAGTTCCGGATTGACAGCGCCAAAGTTTATCCCGCGTTATTGGACCGGATCTGCGATTACATGGAAACCGGCCGGAACGATCTGGCGCCGGTCAAGACCTTGACCGAGTCAATCAGGATTATGCTTGCCGGCCGCATTTCACGCGCGCAAGGCGGCCGGGAGATGAGCCTGGCGGAGATCCCCGCTGATGACCCCGGTTATGACGGAAATGCATTTGAGCGCGGCTACGCGGCCAAAGCAGCAAAGATATATCTTTAAAAAAGCCGTTTACCGAAAGCCATCGAGGCCCAAAGCGGGAGCGTAAAAAGCGCTAAAAATACCGATGTTTTTGCATGTGATGCGCACAATACGTTTCCCGCTTGACGAGACGCAAATATGACTCTTGAGGAGCGGATTTGCCGCGCCTATCGGCTGGGGCGGTTCATTTCATCTTCCGTAACCGGGGGGAGCCGGAATACATGTTACGTTTTTCGCACAAGCGCGGGACAATGGCTTGTGCGCAGGCGCCATGCCGATTATTGCGACGCCCATCGGGTGCAATTCGACCACCAGGCCATGCTTTATCTCGCGCGCGCCGCCATCCAGGTTAAGCCGCCATTGGTATCCGAAGCCGGGCACACCTCGTGGCGCGCGGAAGATACGCTCTGGGAAGTTTTTGAGTTTATTGAAGGACGGCACTTGCGCGATGGGGCAAAAGCAGATGCCGCGTTTTTAGGCACGGCCCTGGGAAAATTTCACCGCGCGGGCAACGGGTTCACGCTCCGCTATGAAAAGATGGGAGTGCGCGGCGAGACAGACCCGGAACGGCTTTTATTGAACGCCGCACGGATGCGGAGCGAGAACCCCGAATCCGGTCCGGCCCTGGAGCCCTACGTGCAGCTCCTCGCGCAAGCATCGCAGGCTTTGTCACCGGGCGCCTATCCGGCCCTACCGCATACGCTTGTGCACGGCGATATCCAACCGGCCAATGTTCTCATGGGCGCTGAAGGGGTGTGCGCGTTTGTGGATTTCGACTGGTGCGCGTGGCGTCCCAGAATTTATGACCTTGCCTTTGCGATCCTCTGTTGCTGTGCTTCCCATGCACAACCGATCGGCAACGGCGATATCCGGGCGCTGACACAAGCTCCGGATTTCAATGCCGCGGCCACGAAAAGTTTCATGGATGCGTACGAAGCAAGCGCGGGAACCTTGTCCGGCGCGGAAAAGAAATGCCTGGGATCCCAGGTTGCGCTTACCTGGTGCCATATCCGCATTGACGGTGCTTTTAAGGTGTCCCGGGAAGAAAGATGCCGTTTTCTTACGCGCCCGATTCCAAAAGAAAGTTTTTTATTTAAACTGAGCGCTTCTTTGCGCCGGCCCCTTCAAGCGACTCGACAAATTTAAGCATATCCACAAAGGCTTCCTTTTGCCTCCGTCGCGTAAGATCATAAAAGAACCCATGTTCCGTGTCCGGGTAGACCTTGTATTCAGCCCGGCAGCCCAAGTCCTTGGCCTTTGTGACGAAGGCTTTGATGTGGCGCAGGGGAAACATGTGTTCATTTTCGGCTTCCATGAAATAAAGCGGCGGAGTGGCGGATGACAAATAGGTTATCGGCGAGGCTTTTTTGTATAAATCAGGCCGCTGTTCGTAAGGTGTCCCCACGATGGCTTGCATTGCCGTCCAGATATGCGGGAACATGTCTTCCCACGGCTCAAAGCTGGCTGGGGTTGACTGAAGCACGGCACCGGCGGGCCTGATCCATTGGTTTCGCGGCAAAAAATCGCGGAACACCAGCGGCTCACCGCATTCCCCCGGCAGCGCCATGGTCAACAAGGCCGCCAAATGAGCGCCGGCCGAAGTGCCATGCACCACGATCCGGCAATCCTTCATCCCCACCTGCTTCAGTTCGCTGACAAACAGATCATAGCCATGCCGGATGTCCATGATTTGATCCAAGATCGTGGTTCCGGCCAAACGATACCCGGTCGACGCACAAACAAATCCTTTTTCACAAAATGCTTGCATAATGGCATGGTAATCCGCCTGGGACCCAGCACGCCAGCCTCCGCCATGAACAAAATACAGCGCAATCTTACGAGTTAAGTTTTCCGGCATAAAAATATCGATTACCCGATCTTTAACAATCGGCCGGTCAAAATAAATGGACTGATAGCGATAGGTCATAATGTCCTTTCACAGCGTGGTTGTTACAGAGCCGCAAGCCGGTAGCCGGCGCCACACTTGTCGTAGGCGTATGGCGACGTCTATAAGTACGCATCGGCATAAATACACCAACGTATGGGCCGGCATGGAGATCCCTCGACTTCCGCCGTCGCTCAGGGAGCTATGGCGGACAGGTCGCTCGGGATGACAGGCTTTCCTCTGTCATTCCGAGTCCGGCAGCGCCGGA
>Ga0247841_10003036_pt1 | contig 31879 bp, 24 predicted proteins | sample LaCruzMarch2015__2_FD_192410 | JGI IMG/M metagenome (GOLD analysis project Ga0247841, IMG submission 192410) | Freshwater microbial communities from meromictic Lake La Cruz, Castile-La Mancha, Spain - LaCruzMarch2015_18m | ecosystem: Environmental > Aquatic > Freshwater > Lake | place: Spain...
AGGGGATTTTCCCTTCTCTGTTTTGAGAAATTTATAAAGTTTATTTCTTCCCTTTCACGTTGTTGGTAAAAAGTTGCATTTATTACTTGAACTTACGTTAATCATATATTCCTAAAATGTTTGTGCAATTCATAATAAATATGTAAAATTGCACCCCGTTTCAGAAGCAAATATCACATTTTTCTGAAACCCGGGCTCATAGCTCAGTTGGTTAGAGCATCAGACTCATAATCTGAGGGTCCCTGGTTCGAGCCCAGGTGGGCCCACAAACCCGATAAATGTCGGGTTTTATTTTTTGGCTAAAAAAGAGTTGTTCGGTTGGGCTGCTTGTTAGGCTTTAAGTCATTGGTCTGAAGTTTTAAACCAATAACTAAAATCCATTGACCAAACCGGCATATTGAACCTTTCGTATAAAAAATAGAAATTTTATTCTGTTGTTTAAGGGCACCTCTAAAAACCTTCAAATCAGAACGTCATTGCATTACGCTCACAATGACGAAAAGGGTTTTAGAGATGCCCTTAAGCTAAAAGTACTGATTCGTTTCTTCAAGAATAATCTTTGTTGCCCCGATATTTTTCTGAACAAAATTCCTTGCAATTTCAGATGCCTGCTTTAAAAGATCAGGGTTGTTGTATAATCGCATTATAGTATTTTTGAATTCTGCTTCACTGCTGATACTGAATGCGCCACCTTCTTCAATAAGGGCTGTTGCTTCCTGGAATTTATGATATTTTGGCCCGAAGACCACAGGCATTCCAAAGGTTGCCGCTTCAAGTATGTTGTGAATACCGCTGCCAAAACCTCCGCCGATGTATGCAATTTTTCCGTACCGGTAAACATGCGATAATATACCTATGCAATCGATTATCAGAACTTTTGCATATATAATATTTTCTTTATTTGTTTCGGAGTACTTCACCACATGTCCTTTTATTTTTTCTGTAAGGCTTGCCACATGCGGTTTGTCAACAAGATGAGGTGCAATAATAAATTTATAGTTCGTTTTTCCGGAGTTGATCAGCCGTACAATCATTTCTTCATCAGGAGGCCATGAACTGCCCACAACAAAAACATCCGAACCTTCGCAAAATTTCTGAATAGCAGGAAAGGTTTTTACATTTTTTGTAATTGCGTAAACCCTGTCGAACCTGGTATCGCCACTCACTGTTGTTTGTGTAATATTTATTTTTTTCAGCAATTCCAATGATTCTTTATTTTGCACAAAAATATGAGTAATGTTTCTCAGTCGTTGTCTAAACCATCCGCCATACCATTTAAAAAAATGCTGTTCTGGTCTGAAATTGGCCGAAATAACAAAAAATGGGATATTTTTTTTCCTAAGATTCCGGATGTAATTGAACCAGAATTCATATTTAATAAAAAAGACAACGGAAGGGTTTACCATTTCAATGAAGCGCCTTGCATTTCCGGGTGTATCAAGTGGAAGATAAAAAACATAATCGGCGCCTTCGTAGTTCTTCCGAACCTCATAACCCGAAGGTGAAAAAAAAGTGAGAAGTATCTTATATTCCGGGTGCAGTTTGCGAAGTTGTTCTATTACAGGCATTCCCTGTTCAAATTCACCAAGAGATGCACTGTGAAACCAAGCTATCGGCTTCTCAGAATCTATAGTGTTTTTTATTTGGGTGAAAATATTTTTACGTCCCTCAATCCAAAGTCTGGCTTTTTTATTAAAGAGTCCGGCGCAATGTATCAACAGGCTATAAAAAAATATAGAAAGATTGTAAAGAAAAGCCACATCAATAGAGGTTAGTTGTAATAATATTTTTCTGGTGAACGCTTATACAATGGTATTATCCATCCTATTTTAAAACCCGAAAGCAAATCTAATCTTTTCGTTTCATCAGGACGCATCATATCAAAATTATAGCTCCGTCTGTTCTGTGTCCATGCCTGCGTAAATTCAAAACCTGCGTAAAAGCTTACAAGTCGTGAATTACCAAGATACATATAGCCGATAAACTCGTTAAAGGCAAGTCCGTTGGTAAGCCTGTCGTAACCTTTTTTATAATCTTTCTTTATCTGAGGGGCGGTATTATTGGTGTTTTCTATTCTTATTTTATGCTGTAACAGGCCGGCACCACATAAAATCACAATACCTGAATTTTTATTAGGACCAAAAACAGGGAATAATTTTCCTCCTTTAGCTCCGGCATAAAAGCCCCTTTCGTAAAGGTGAATCTCAGCATATATGCCATTCCCGTCGATAATATTCCCGTCTTTTGTTGAAATGGAATTAAAAATACCTGATTCTTTTATGGTGTCTCTGAACATAAAAAAACCGTCAGCGCCAATTATCCAGTTGTTTTTTGTTTTATAAAAATAAGAGCCGCCTATCGCAGAATTAGAAACAAATCTTTTTGAAAGATCTCCTCCCGGAAATTGGTAAGAATAAAAAATGGAAATAAGCGAAGTGGAAATTGCAGAATCTTTCACACTAACCTGGGCGGGCAAAATAGATGCACAGCAGAAAATCAGCCATATTATTGAGATAAGATGTTTCTTCATATTATGCAAAATTAATCTTTTTTTAAAAATCTGAAATATCAGGCATAAACGTACGTTAGTTATAAATAGTATTTTGATAAAATATTCAAATAATAATAATGATTATATTTGCAATCCTGTAAATTATTGACTTTATTTAAAAAGGCAAAGAAAGAGAGATGAGAAAAATTCAAATGGTTGATCTGAAAAGCCAGTATGAAAAAATCAAAACCGAGATAGATAGCGCTATAACAAATGTTATCGAATCTGCGGCATTTATAAATGGACCTGAGGTAAAAAATTTCCAACATGACATGGAAAAATATCTCGGTGTTAAGCATGTTATTCCCTGTGCAAACGGCACAGATGCCTTGCAAGTGTCAATGATGGCGCTTAGCCTGAAGCCGGGCGATGAGGTGATTGCGCCATCTTTTACTTTTGTTTCAACAGCAGAAGTAATTGCACTTCTTGGTTTAACACCTGTGCTTGTTGATGTAAATCCCGACACATTTAATATCGATCCTGAAGCAATAAAAAAGGCCATCACGCCAAAAACCAAAGCAATTGTTCCCGTGCATCTTTTCGGGCAGTGTGCCGATATGGATGCTATCATGGATATTGCTTCTAAGTATAATTTATTTGTAATTGAAGATGCATGCCAGGCTATAGGAGCTGATTTTACTATGAAAAACGGGGCAAAGAAAAAAGCAGGCACGATAGGACATGTTGGTTGTACATCTTTTTTCCCATCTAAAAACCTTGGCTGTTATGGCGATGGAGGAGCAATTTTTACAAATGATGACGCACTTGCGGAGAAATTAAGAGTTGTGGTTAACCATGGAATGAAGGTGAGATATTATCATGATTTGATTGGCGTAAATTCAAGGTTGGATAGCATACAAGCTGCGATTCTTAAAATAAAACTTAAACGGCTTGATAAATATGCCGATGCAAGAAATAACGCCGCTTCGTATTATGACAAGGCTTTCAAAGGCAATCCGAAATTAAAAACTCCGGTAAGATTCGCAAAATCAAAGCATGTGTTTCATCAATATACTCTTGTAACCAATGGTTTCGACAGGGCTAAATTACAGGAACACTTACAGGGAAAAGGCATTCCTGCCATGATTTATTACCCTGTTCCAATGCACATGCAGAAGGCTTACCAGGATACCCGCTATAAACAAGGCGATTTCCCGGTAACGGAAGCGTTGGCAAAAACGGTTATTTCGCTTCCTATGCATACCGAACTCGATGAAGAACAATTGAAATATATCACAGATTCTGTTTTGGAATTTTTAAATAAATATTGAGATATTAATAAGATATTAGGATATTATGAGTTGCGCATAAGCAGAAAATCATAATCTTAAACTAAAAATTAAAAAACTTAAATCTTTTATCTATGAAAAAAACTATTGCAATTTTAGTATTTGCAATATTTATTACTTGCACATTTGCTCAAAAACTCCCTGTACTTTCAAAACCACAAATGTATGCCGACTTTGATACGCTTTGTATGGTATTGACTAAAATAAGCCCATGCGACTACGTTAGACGAACCGTAAATAATTATTCAATGACAGATAGCATTTTATCATTGAAAAAAAACATTGATACTATAACTTCAACTGAAACATTTTATTGGCTGGTTAACCGAGCGCTTACATACGTTCAGGAAGGACACACATCAATTGTAGGTTCCGATTATTATAGCGACATTGATAGCCTCGATGCAATAAAACATCATTCGACGATAGCAGATACTAGTATAATAAACTTGTATGACGAGTTATATTGGTCTAAAGTAGAATGCTACGAATTGGAGTTACCTATAAAATATGTTAATGGTGAATACCGTGTACTCTGCGATTTTAAATACAAGGATAAGCTTATTCCATATAATTCAGTTATTACTGCTTGTAATAATCAGAATATTCATAAATATGTTAACCAATTGCTTGGGACATCAGAAATGATGCGTTGGGATTTTGAAAATAAGCGTTTTTATGCAAGGAATTTTTTTAGATCTTCTCACTTACAATGCACGGATAGTATTAAAATATTTTTTTCAAATAATGGAAAAAATATTCAACAGTCATTCCTGTTAAATGATACGGTTATTTTATCAAAACCTTTAAAATATAGGCAAAATCAAATCCCTAAAGTGCTTTATTTTCCTAAAGAACAGATACTATATGTAAGAATGCCTGAAATGAATGAAGATGAAACAAATTTTTATTTACATAAAATTGATTCTGTTTCGAAGAATAATAAAATAAAAAACATGATAATTGATATCAGAGATAATGGGGGAGGAAGCGACTATGCATGGATGAATATTCTTAAACATATAATAGATAAGCCTATTTTGACTAAATCTATAGTTTGTGCTAATATCAATAATCCTGGTTTTTATGATACCGACGGACCTTTAAAATCTTTTAAAAATGATTTTATAAAAGAAAATATTTACAAAATACTTTGGGATGGAACTGATACTTTAGAACCAGATACTAATTCATTGCATTTCAAAGGTAAAATATATGTTATAGAAAATGAATACTGTTTTTCTTCTGCTAATGCACTTACATCAACCTGTCTATTTTCAGATCAGTTGATTAGTATCGGGAACACTACTGGTTGGTTTGCTGGAAAGGGTATTAACCCTTGGGTTTTTATATTACCAAATTCTAAAATTTTATATCGAATCGAGCCTATTATAGATTTAGGCAATATAACTAAACCGGAAGATATTTATCATAATAGTGCGGAAATTCCTGTCAAACTTACTATAGATGATTACATTATTAGATACAATTATTCCGGCGATTGGTACGATAAAGAATTTTTATATAAATACGACAAAGTTTTTAAAAAAATTCTTAAACAAAATTGAATCAAATATAATTGCACCTATGCTCAACAAGGTGCTACCAGCTGGGTTAAGTAAAAATTTGAGCGCAAAGGGCAATTAATAAAAAAAATAATGGGTGAAACTGATGAAGCAATAAAAACCCCGCTGTCAGCAGCTCCATGTTCAATGAAAAGGGATATCGTATAATCAATTATTGAAGAATTTATGGATAAAGAATATTTTGCACACGAAACAGCTGTTATTGATGATGGCTGTATGATTGGGAAAGGAACAAAAATCTGGCATTTCACACATATCATGCAAAACAGTGTGATCGGAGAAAATTGTAACATTGGACAAAATGTAGTCGTTTCACCTGAAGTTGTTCTTGGGAATAATGTAAAAGTTCAGAATAATGTTTCCATCTATACAGGTGTTATTTGCGAAGATGACGTTTTCCTTGGACCTTCAATGGTTTTTACCAATATTATAAACCCACGCAGCGCTGTAAACAGAAAAAACCAATACACGGTTACAAAAGTGAGGAAGGGTGCATCAATCGGGGCAAATGCAACAATAATCTGCGGAAATGAAATAGGAGAATATGCTTTTATTGGCGCAGGAGCAGTAGTTACTAAAAACGTAGCTGCTTATTCTTTGGTCATAGGAAACCCTGCACGCCATTCCGGATGGATGAGCGAATACGGACACAGGCTTTCTTTTGATGACCACGGCATTGCTGTTTGCCCTGAAAGCAAAGAACAATACCAGCTAAAGGAAAATAAAGTAATTAAGATTAAATAATACAATGGACAAGATACAAAATATAAATTTTGCCCTTATAGGCGCAGCAGGCTATATTGCTCCGCGCCATATGAAAGCAATCAGGGAAACGAATAACGTTTTGGTAGCAGCGCTCGACAAACATGATGCTGTAGGTATTATGGATAGTTATTTCCCTGATGCGGATTTTTTTCTTGAATCAGAAAGATTCGACAGGCATCTTGATAAACTCAGAAGACAGGGAGATAAAAAAATTGAGTATGTCAGCATTTGTTCACCAAACTATCTTCACGATTCACATATTCGTCTTGCTTTAAGAAACGGGGCACATGTAATTTGCGAAAAACCATTAGTCCTCAACCCATGGAATATTGATGCCTTGGGTATTATCGAAAAGGAAACAGGCAAAAAGATATGCAACATCCTGCAACTTCGCCTTCACGATTCCATTAAGAAATTAAAGGAAACCATCGAAAATGGGCCAAAAGATAAAGTGTACGACATTGATCTGACCTATATCACAAGCCGCGGACACTGGTATTTTATATCGTGGAAAGGTGATACCAGTAAATCAGGTGGAATAGCTACTAATATAGGCGTTCATTTTTTCGACATGCTGATTTGGATATTCGGCGAAGTAAAGAACAGCGTTGTTCATCATTATTCTGATTATAAAGCAGGAGGTTTTCTTCAATTGAAAAATGCCAGGGTCAGGTGGTTTCTGAGCATTGACAGCAATGATTTGCCTGAAAACATAAAAAAAGCCGGTCAACGCACTTACCGCTCTGTTAAAGTTGATGAAAAAGAAATTGAATTCAGCGAAGGTTTCGGTAATCTGCATACACAGAGCTATAAAGAAATTCTCAATGGAAACGGCTTTGGATTGGAAACATCTTACCCAAGCATAAATACAGTTTACAACATTAGACATTCCGTTGCGGTAGGTTTAAAAGGCGATTATCACCCGATATTAAAAAAAATCATTCAATAAATATATATGTAATTTTTCAGAGATGGATATTTATTCAAAATTACTGAAGAAAGAAACTAAACTCTCGGTTATTGGTCTGGGATATGTTGGCTTACCTATTGCTCTCGAATTTGCAAAGAAAATTTCCGTAATAGGTTTTGATATTAAAGAAGACAGGGTGGAAATAATGAAAAACAATGTTGACCCCAGCGGAGAACTTCCTTCTTCCGCATTTGAGGGGTGCGACATTACATTCACCACAAATCCTGCGGATCTGAAAGTTGCAACATTCTTCATTATTGCCGTACCTACTCCCATTGACAATCACAATCTCCCAAATTTAATGCCCTTGCTCAACGCAACACGGACTGTTGGAAAAGCGCTAAAAAAGGGCGATTATGTGCTTTATGAATCTACTGTATATCCTGGATGCACTGAGGAAGACTGTATTCCTATTCTTGAAGAATTATCAGGACTTAAGTTTGTGAAAGACTTTAAAGTTGGATTTTCGCCTGAAAGAATCAATCCCGGCGACAAAGAACACGCACTTACAAACACCATAAAAGTGGTTTCCGGATGCGATAATGAATCGCTTGAAGTTATTGCCATGATTTACAAATTAGTTGTTAAAGCCGGCGTTCACAAAGCATCTTCTATCAAAGTGGCCGAGTCAGCAAAGATCATAGAAAACACACAAAGGGATGTAAACATCGCCCTGATGAATGAACTTTCTATCATTTTTAACAGGATGGGCATTAATACATACGAAGTACTTGAAGCCGCAGGAACAAAATGGAATTTTCTGAAGTTTTATCCCGGTCTCGTTGGCGGACATTGCATTGGTGTTGACCCGTATTATCTTAAATATAAGGCTGAGGAATACAGATATCACCCGCAGATCATAAATTCTGGTCGCTTTGTTAATGATACGATGGGGTTTTACATTGCAAAACAATTGGTAAAAAAGCTCATTGCTGCCGGTAAAAATGTGCTGAACTCAAAAGTTCTTGTGATGGGCGCCACTTTTAAAGAAGATGTGAGCGATATCAGAAACTCAAGGGTTGCAGATGTGATAAGCGAACTGAAAACTTATGGAATTAATGTGGATGTTGTGGATCCTTATGCGTCATCCAAAGAACTAAAACACGAATATGGTTTTGAGCTTATTGAAAAACCTACGGGAAACTATGATGCCATTATCGTTGCAGTAAATCATAAACCATATAAAGAATTTAATGAATCCTATTTTAAATCCATTGCTGCTGCTAAATCCATTCTGGTTGATGTTAAAGGCATCTACAGGAATAAGATAAAAGAACTGACTTATTGGAGCCTTTAAGAAATGAAAATTCTCGTTACCGGGGGAACCGGATACATAGGATCGCATACTGTTGTCGAATTACAACAGAAAAAACATCAGGTTGTCATTATCGATAACCTTTCCAATTCTACAAAAGAAGTGATTTATTCTATCGAAAAGATCACGGGGATTCTCCCTGAATTTCACGAAATAGATTTATGTAACGAAACCTTGCTAAAACAATTCTTCAGCAACAACAAGGATATTAGTGGTATTATTCATTTTGCGGCATTCAAAGCCGTAGGCGAATCAATGGAACAACCATTTAAATATTATCATAACAACCTGTTTTCGCTAATAAACTTATTGAAGTGCATGAACGAACAAAAAATTAATAATCTTGTTTTTTCCTCGTCTTGCACGGTTTACGGTCAACCTGATATTCTGCCTGTTAAGGAAGACGCTCCTTTTAAAAAAGCTTTTTCTCCTTATGGACACACTAAGCAAATTTGCGAAAAGATTATTGAACAAACTGCGAGAACGCAAGAATTAAAAGCAATTTCGCTCAGGTATTTCAATCCCATCGGCGCTCACGAGTCAGCGCTAATAGGTGAATTACCCACAGGTATTCCGAATAATCTTGTCCCTTTGATAACACAAACGGCCATCGGAAAACGCAACTACCTGCGTGTTTTCGGCAATGATTATAACACGCCGGATGGCACATGCATCAGAGATTATATTCATGTGGTTGACATTGCTAAAGCACATGTAACAGCCGTTGAAAGAATGCTGAACAACAATAAAGTATCAACCTGCGAATTTTTCAACCTCGGAACCGGCAATGGATTCAGCGTTCTGGAAGTAATCCATGCATTCGAAAAAGTTTCGGGCGTAAAACTTAATTACAAATTTGCTGACAGACGACTTGGTGATATTGAAAAAGTATGGGCTGATACTTCTTGTGCAAACAAAGAATTAGGATGGAAAGCAGAAAAAGGACTTGAAGAAATGGTGCTTTCAGCATGGGAATGGGAGAAGCAGTTAAAAAAGGCATAAGTTAAAAGGCATAAGGCATAAGGGAAAATTGGATATTTATAGATATTAGGATATTTGTTGATATTAAGATTTAGAATTTGAGATTTGGAATTATGGGAGTCATGCAGAGCCGTTCCCTTTCGGAACGAGTCGAAGCATGAAATAAAGAAAGTTTAAATTTGTTTGTCGTTTGTTGTTAGGATTTGGGATTTGAAATTGACCTGACAGCGTTTCAAAAAGCCTGTGCGATTAGAAAACCTGTAAGGTCTGAGGGATTAGAAAATGAGATTTGGGATATTTACTGATATTTTGGGGAGTTGAAAGCAGTGGGTAATAAGCAGGTTATATATTGCTAAATGGTATAAGTTTCCAAAGCATGCTTTGGGGTACTTACGCGTGATCACAACCGTACTATATAGAAATAATAAAATATATCTGAAAAAACGATAAAAACATGTCGAAAGAAACCGCAATAAAATTATTTGAAAGCAAAAAAGTACGTACTGCATGGAACGATGAAAATGAAAAATGGTATTTCAGCATTGTTGATGTTATTGCCATTTTAACTGACAGTCCTAATCCAAGAAAATATTGGAGCGTGCTGAAAACAAGGCTAAAACAGGAAGGAAGTGAGTTGGCTACAAATTGTAGTCAACTGAAAATGGAGTCTGCTGATGGCAAATTTTACTTTACTGATGTAGCTAATACCGAGCAGCTTCTACGTTTAATTCAATCAATCCCATCGCCAAATGCCGAACCTTTTAAACAATGGCTTGCAAAGGTCGGTTATGAACGCATAGAAGAAACCGAAGACCCTGAATTATCTTTTGAGCGTGCTATGGAAACCTACCTTAAAAAAGGTTACAGCAAAGAATGGGTAAATCAACGACTAAAAAGTATTGAAGTACGTAAAGGACTTACAGATGAATGGGAAAACCGTGGTGTTCAGAAAGGTCAGGAATTTGCCATACTCACAGATGAAATCACAAAAGCATGGTCGGGATATTCCACCAAGCAATACAAGCATTTTAAAGATCTGAAAAAAGAAAATCTTCGCGATCACATGACAAATCTAGAACTGGTTCTTAATATGCTTGCCGAAGTTTCAACCACCGAAATTTCAAAAGAAAATAAACCAAAAACATTTGGTCATAGCCGTAAAATTGCCAGACAAGGCGGTACTATTGCCGGAAACACTCGCAAGCAAATAGAAGAAAAAACCGGTAAAAAAGTGATAACCAGTAAAAATGCAAAACAATTGGAATCAAAACCCAACGCTAAAGAGCTTTCAGATTAATGATAAATAGCAAAATGTCTAATGTATGATGTATGAAGTCTAATGTTAAAAAAATTAAGAATATTTTTATGAAAACAATATTAATCACAGGCGGTGCAGGCTTTATAGGTTCGCATGCAGTAAGGCGATTTGTAAAAAAATACCCTGATTATAAAATTGTTAATCTTGATAAACTTACGTATGCAGGAAATCTTGCAAACCTCATAGATATTGAGAAAGAAAACAATTACGAATTTGTAAAAGGCGATATTGTTGATGGCGATTTTATAAACAATCTTTTTCAAAAATATAAGTTCGATGGGGTTATTCATCTTGCTGCCGAATCGCACGTGGACCGCTCAATAGTAAGCCCTATGGATTTTATCATGACAAATATTGTAGGAACGGTCAATTTGTTGAACGCTGCGAAAACCTTATGGAAAAATAATACCGAAGGCAAAAGATTTTATCATATTTCTACAGACGAGGTTTATGGCTCTTTGGGCGAAGAAGGTCTTTTTACTGAAACAACAGCTTATGATCCGCGCAGTCCATATTCCGCATCCAAAGCCAGTTCTGATCATATCGTAAGAGCATACTTTCACACCTATAAATTGCCTGTTATTATAAGCAACTGCTCAAACAACTACGGCGCCAATCAATTCCCCGAGAAGCTGATTCCTCTTTGCATCAATAATATTAAAAACAGCAAGCCCTTACCTGTTTACGGAAAAGGCGAAAACATACGCGACTGGTTATGGGTAGAAGATCATACAAGCGCCATTGATCTGATCTTTCATAAAGGACAAACCGGCGAAACATACAACATCGGCGGAAACAACGAATGGAAAAACATTGATTTAGTCAGAGGGCTCTGCAGAATTATGGATAAAAAACTTGGCAGAATTAAAGGTGAATCGGAAAAGCTCATCACATTTGTAACAGACAGAGCCGGTCACGATCTCCGTTACGCCATTGATTCAAGCAAGTTGCAGAAAGAATTGGGATGGAAGCCTTCCCTGCAGTTTGAAGAAGGGCTTGAAAAAACTGTTGAATGGTATCTTGCAAATGACGGATGGCTTAACCAGGTTACTTCCGGAGAGTATCAGAAATATTATGAAAATCAATATATGAGAAGATAGTTATATGTAAAGGGCTTTGGTTTGGTCATCCGCTGCGGCGGGGCCATTTGTCATAAATAAAAAAACCGGGCTTTTACTCCCGGCTTTTTCATTCATAAATATTAATCTCTATTTATTATATTCCATTGAAGCCAAACGCTTGTAAGAATTATAACGCCATTTGGCTGCTTCTTCAGCAGCTTTGAATAATTCTTCTGCTTCTTTTGGGAAAGATTTTTTCAGAGAAGAAAACCTCACTTCGCTATTTAAGAAATTCTGAAATTCCGACCAGTTAGGTTCTCTGGAATCCAGGATAAATGGGGTTTTTCCTTCTTTTTCTAACAGCGGGTTATAACGATACAAATGCCAGTATCCGCTTTTAACTGCAAGATCAGTTTGCTCCTGTGATTTTCCCATTCCTAATTTTAAACCATGGTTGATACAGGGAGCATAAGCAATTATTATAGAAGGACCAGGATATGCTTCAGCTTCTTTCACGGCGCGGAAATACTGACTGTTGTTAGCTCCCATGGCTACCTGTGCCACATATACATATCCATACGACATTGCCATCATACCGAGATCTTTTTTCCTTATCCTTTTTCCGGATGCGGCGAATTTTGCCACAGCTCCGATGGGAGTCGATTTCGAAGCCTGTCCACCTGTGTTGGAATATACTTCAGTATCAAGTACCAGCAAATTGATATCCTCACCTGATGCCAGAACATGGTCAATGCCGCCATAACCAATGTCGTAAGCCCAACCGTCACCACCAAACGCCCATATAGATTTCTTAACCATGTATTGTTTGTAACTCATGATCTGCTTTGCAATAGGTAAGTTGCTGCCTTCTATCAGTTTAACAACTTTTTCTGAGGCGATAATGGATTCTTCCGCTTTGTCTTTTGCATCTATCCATCCTTTGAAGGCTTCTTTCATTTCTGCCGGGATTTCGGTTGTCATCGCTTCTTCCATCAATCTTTTTATCCGTTCTCTTATTTTGCTAACACCAAGCGCCATTCCAAAACCATATTCGGCATTATCTTCAAATAATGAATTAGCCCATGCAACCCCTTTCCCGTTTCTATTACTTGCGCGATAAGGAGTAGCGGGAGCAGAACCTCCGTAAATGGATGAACATCCTGTTGCATTGGCTACCATCATGCGTTCACCGAACAATTGAGTGACCAGTTTAATGTATGGTGTTTCACCACAACCGGCACATGCTCCCGAGAACTCAAACAATGGCTGTGCAAACTGGCTGTTCTTAAACGTTTTGAATTTATCAAGAATATTGTCCTTATATGTAACATTATTGGCAATGTAATCCCATTTTCCAATTTCTTCGCTTTGCGTACCAAGCGGTTTCAATTCAAGAGCTTTTACTTTAGATGGACAAACATCAACACAGTTTCCGCAACCCGTACAATCAAGCACGCTTACCTGGATTCTAAACTGATATCCTTCTAATTCTTTTCCGATAGCTTTCAAAGTAGTTGTGTTTGCAGGTGCTTTTTTCAGTTCATCCTCTGTGAAAAGGAATGGCCTGATAACAGCGTGAGGGCAAACAAAAGAACACTGGTTACACTGAATACAGTTTGCAGGAATCCATTCCGGAACATTAACAGCAATACCCCGCTTTTCATATTCTGTAGTTCCTGCAGGAAATGTTCCGTCCTCACGTCCGTTGAATGCGCTTACCGGAAGACTATCGCCTTTCATTGAATTGATAGGTTCAACCACGTTTTTAATAAAATCAGGAATATTTCTGTTGTCTTTGTTCGGTTTCAACTCTATGTTTTTCCATTCTGCAGGAACTTTGATTTCTTTAACCTCACCGCCCTTGTCAATAGCAGCGTAGTTCATATTCACCACATTTTCTCCTTTGTTACCGTACGTTTTTTGTATGGCTTTTTTCATTTCTTTTACAGCAAGATCATAAGGAATAACATTAGAAACCTTGAAGAACGCTGCCTGCATAATAGAGTTAGTGCGGCTGCCAAGGCCTATTTTTTCTGCAATGAGAGTGGCGTTGATTACATAAAATTTAATTTCATTTTCAGCCAGGTATTTTTTCATGTGGTCAGGTAACCTGCGTTTGGTTTCTTCTTCGTCCCATATACTGTTAAACAGGAACGAACCTCCTTTTTTCAAACCTTTAAGCATATCATATTTGTTAAGATATGCCGGAACATGACAAGCCACAAAGTCCGGAGTGTTAACAAGATATGGTGAACGAATCAGGTTATCGCCGAAACGTAAGTGTGATACGGTAATACCGCCTGACTTCTTGGAATCATAAGCAAAATAAGCCTGGCAATATTTATCTGTCGTATCACCTATAATTTTGATAGAATTCTTGTTAGCCCCCACTGTACCGTCAGCGCCCAATCCATAAAATTTTGCCTCATAGGTTCCTTTTGGCGTAACGCTGATTTCTGGTAAAATCGGGAGAGATATATTGTTAACATCGTCCACAATTCCAACAGTAAAATGGTTTTTTGAATTTGTCGATTTCAGGTTTTCATAAACTGAAAGCACCATTGAAGGAGTAGTATCTTTTGAGCTTAATCCGTACCTGCCACCAATAATTATCGGTTTATTTTCTTTTTCGTAAAAAACATCACGAACATCAAGATATAAAGGTTCTCCATTTGCGCCAATTTCTTTTGTTCTGTCAAGTACACAAATCTTTTTTACTGATTTTGGTAAAACATTGAAGAAATATTTTGCCGAGAAAGGCCTGTACAAGTGAACAGAAATAAGGCCAAGTTTTTCACCTTTCGTACTTAAATAATCTATTACTTCTTTTGTTGTTTCGGTAATTGAACCCATTGCTACAATTACATTTTCAGCATCCTTAGGTCCGTAATACGTGAAGGGATGATATTCCCTGCCTGTAATTTTTTTTATCTCCTGCATATATTCATCCACCATATCAGGAACGCCATCGTAAAATTTGTTTGCAGCTTCACGCGACTGGAAATAGATATCAGGATTTTGTGCAGTGCCGCGGGTTATAGGGTGTTCGGGGTTGAGAGCCCTGTCTCTGAATGACTGCAGCGCTTTATAATCTAAGAGGGATGCCATTTGTTCCATAGAAATAGCCTCTATTTTCTGCACTTCGGCTGAAGTACGAAAACCATCAAAGAAATGCAAAAAGGGCACTCTTGATTTTATAGCTGTAAGATGCGCCACCCCTGCAATATCCATGATCTCTTGCACGCTTCCTGTTGCCAGCAAGACAAATCCGCATGAGCGCGTGCTCATCACATCGCTGTGATCGCCGAAAATAGAGAGAGCCTGAGCCGCAACACTGCGTGCTGACACATGAAATACACCAGGCAGTAATTCCCCTGCTATTTTAAACATATTTGGTATCATCAACAATAAACCCTGTGAACAAGTATAGGTAGTTGTTAACGCTCCTGATTGTAAAGATCCGTGAACAGCGCCTGCAGCGCCTGCTTCAGATTGCATTTCAGCAAGTTTAACTGTTTCGCCAAAGATGTTTTTTCTACCATGAGCAGCCCATTCGTCAATATATTCCGCCATCGTGGAAGATGGTGTAATAGGATAAATTGCTGCCACTTCGCTGAACATGTAAGCAATGTGTGCCGCAGCATAATTGCCATCGCATGTAATAAAATTTTTCTTTTCCATAATAATTAATTTAAAAATTCCTGTATATGTTAATTGATTAACAATTCAAACGAAGCGGCGAAGTTAAATATAATATTAAAAAAATCAATGCGACGTATAACAATTTTCTACACGATTTTATAATAGGTTGGACGACAATTAATGTCATTCAGGCGGGGTTAATCAATCCCCTTCCCGCACCTGCGGGATTCGGGATTCAAAATATTGAACATTATATACAAGCACCTATTAGAAAACAGGAGCATTTTGTATTCGGTAAGGGGCTCGAACCCTTATTCATAGACTGAGAATCTATTTTCCTAACCAGTTAGAAGAACCGAACATTTTAATATATACTTTGAACGGTCATAATTTACTCACAATAGTTATTTTTTTAAAGGTGTTCGTGAGATCGCTTCGCTAAGTTGAGTTTTATTAACCCACCGAAGTACGAACCCATTGCGAACCTACGAAATACGAATTTTGTAATTCGTAAGTTCCTATCTATTTCGTACTTCGTTGGAATTAGTAAAAAAAAGAATGCCAACTAATACCCGTTTGCAGTATAAATAACCAAATCAACTGACGCGGCGAAGATAAATATAATACCTAAATTCCCAAAATGAAATCGCATAAAAAAATTTCAAAATAATGCAGGTTGATAAATAATTTTATATTTCAAATTATTAATTCTAAATTTGCACCCATAATTTTAATCAAACGGAAAAATGGCTGTTATTGGAAAAATACGTAGTTATTCGGGGCTTATTGTTGTTATTGTTGGTATAGCTCTTGCTGCATTTGTTCTTGGAGATTTCGTCAGGAAAAGGCCCAAGAACAATAAAAATCTGGGTGAAATATTAAACGAAAAAATAACCTATGTCAATTTTGAAAAAAAGGTTGAAGAACAATTGGAGTTGACAAAACAGCAAACAGGAAAGGAAAATCCTACCGCTACAGAAGTATTCCAGATACGCGAACAAATATGGAAAAATCTTGTCCGCGATATCATTCTCGGAAAGGAATATGACGAGCTGGGTATTGATGTGTCAGCAGAAGAATTAACAGATTTGGTTACAGGTAAAGAACCCCACCAGTATATTCTGCAAAATTTTACTGATCCGCAGACAGGTCAGTTCAATCCTGTTGCGGTTAATAATTTCATGAAAAACATAGATCAATATGAACAACAAACGCCCGGTACAAAAGTACAATGGGAAAATCTTTTAGAAGCAATTAAATCCGAGCGTATTTACACAAAATATCTTAATCTTATCAAGGGCGGGTTATATGTTCCAAAGGCAATTGCAAAAATGGATTATGAACAGAAAAACAAAAAAGCTGCTTTCCGCTTTTTTGCTGATAAATATTCCGACATTGCCGATAATTCAGTTACTGTTTCCAAGGATGACTTTCAGAAATATTACGATGCACATAAACATGAATATGATCAGGAAGCATCGCGCGATATCGAGTATGTAGTGTTTGATGTAATTCCTTCGGATGCCGATATAAAGAAAGTGGACGAAGAAGTAAAACAAATCAGGATTGATATAGAAAAACAAGAAAACGAAGAAATACCTGCTTTTGTAAACAGGAATTCAGACGGTAAATATGATAGTTCTTTTTATAAAAAAGGCGCTCTCCCCCTACTGCTTGATACCATCGTTTTCAAAGCAAAGGAAGGTGATATTATAGGACCTTTATACAATAACTATGACTATACCTATACGATCGTTAAAGTGATGGATTTCCAGATGAGACCGGATTCCATGAAGGCTAGTCATATTTTGATCGCTTACAAAGGCTCTTTAAAGGACGATGAAAAAATAACACGGACAAAAGAAGAAGCCAAGAAAACTGCTGACAGCCTGCTGGCAGTTATAAAAAAAGACAAGAAAAAATTTGATGAAATTGCCAAAACCATGTCTGACGATCCAGCTGCCCAAAAAAAAGCAGGCGATCTCGGTTGGTTTGCTGATGGCTCTATGGTTGGCCCTTTCAATGAAGCCTGTTTGAAAGGAAAAGAAGGCGATATGAAAGTTGTTGAAACAACCTTCGGCTATCATGTTATCAAGGTTACAGGAAAAAAGAAACCTGAAAAGAAAATACAGATAGCTGGAATTACCAGAAAAGTAGAGCCCAGCAACGAAACTTTTCAGTCAGTGTATTTACAGGCCAGTACTTTTGCCGGTGAAAATACAACAACTGAACAGTTCAATAAATCTGTGATCGATAAAAAGTTGAACAAAAGACTTGCAGAAAATATTACTCCGATGAGCGACAATATTCCCGGATTAGATAGTCCCAGAGAGATCATCCGTTGGGCGTATGAGGAAAAAACCAAAAAGGGCGATGTTTCCAAAGTATTCGATCTTCAGGGAAAATATGTTGTTGCCAATTTAAAGGAAGTGATAGAAAAAGGTATTCCGACACTCGACCAGTTAAAAACGAACCTTGAACCTCTCGTTAAGCGCGAAATGAAAGCAGAAATGATCATCAAAAAGATCAACTCTCTTAAAACTACCGGTATAACTATCAACCTTCTTGCTGAAAAGGACAAAGCCACCATAGACACGCTGGATTTCATAACCTTCTCTTCTTACTCTATCCCTGGTTTTGGTCCCGAACCCGAAATTATTGGTTCTCTTTTTACTTTAAAAAAAGGCGCTATGTCAGAACCCTTGAAAGGCAAAGCCGGCATATTTGTCATCTATGTTGATAATTTTACGGAAGCTCCTGCTATTACCGATTATACTGCCAACAAAAATCAAATCATCATGAATTTCAAGAGCAGAACAGGATACGACATATATAGCTCATTAGAAAAAAACGCAAAAATAGTTGATAACAGGATATTGTTCTATTAAACAAATGGTAACTACTCAACAGGTATGTATTGTAAAAAAATGATTTAAGAACAAGGATTAACGATTTTAGATTTCAGATTTTCAGATACTTCTAAAATCATCATTCGTTAATCGATATTCATTATTCAAAATATTGGACTTTATATACAAGCACTAATTAAAAACATGAAGAGTAGCACCATCGAAGGATGTGGAGTATTGTTTAAGTTGCCTGGTAGCGGGACCGTTTATTACAGAACCGTCTAAAATAAGGAATTTCGAGCCACAGCAGGAATCAACGGCTATTACTGCGGAATTATCAATTTCAACTGTTGCGCATGAATTAGATGGCTGATAAGGACAATTTCTTTCATACGCCATGAACTCATCAACAGACTTACGGTAAATAATGATGCCTCGCACTCCGCCGGTAACATAAATATACCCGCCTATATTATTTAGCCCGATATATTGTGTGGAATTTACATCAATATAAAAATTTACATAAGCGTTTGGTATTTCGTCCTTATCTTTTTTACACCGAGGCATAACGAACAAAAAAACAAGCAAAAATGCAGGTATCGCAATTATTTTAAAGTAGCGTATTTTCATGAATGATAATTAATTATCGTTTGTCCATAAAGTCAATACAAAACGTCATTGCGAGGAGTTTGCCGCGGCGAACGACGAAGCAATCTATTAACACACAATGATTAGATTGCTTCATCCCGCATGTGCGGGATTCGCAATGACGACTTTATGTACAGGCACTGATTAAACAAAATTAATAAAAAGAAAACAAACAATAAAACTTTTTGAAAAATTTATACCTTTGAAAAGCATATCTTTAATGAACAAATGAAATTCTATAAAAAAATACTGATTCTGCTGATTTGCTGTCTGCCATTGTTTGTAAGTGCACAAGAAAATTCTAAAAAGAAGCAACGAAAAATTGAAAAACAAAAAGAAAAAAAAGAACAGGAAACTATACTGAATTACCAGAAAGCAGTAAAAAGGCATCACAATATACAATCCAAAACAACACGAAAGAGAATGAAGCAATCTCTTAAGGAATCGGGAAATATTTCATCCGGGCATAAAGTCTTTTTCCTTAAAAGGTGGTTGTCAGGGAAAAATAAATAAAGAGAGATATTTTATTAATTATACATAAACCGAGATACCTTGCCTGACGGCAGTCAGGTTTACCCCGTGCAAAGTATATCATCATGGATTTTGTGCATATAAAACAAAAAATCTGTTCGGCGAAGACCATCTTGGAAGGCTTAATAGTGTTGGCTTTACTGACATTTTGCAATAGGTCGCTGGTAGCTCAGTTTTATAACGGGTCGCAGCTTACTTTTGGCAAAAACAGGGTTCAGTTTACCGATAATTTCTGGTCATTTTACAAGTTTAATAAATTTGATACATATTTTTACCTTGGAGGTAAATCACTTGCTGTTTTCACTGCAAAATATGCAGATGAGAACATTACCGCCATTCAGAAAAAATTAGATTATAATCTTGAAAATAAAATACAATTTATCCTTTACAATAAATTGTCTGATTTAAAAGAAAGCAATATCGGGCTTTTAGGCGATGAACAATATAATGTGGGAGGTATCACGCATATTGTAGGATCTAAAGTTTTTATTTATTATGATGGTAATCACGAAAATCTGAAAAGGCAAATCAAAGCAGGGATTACCCGCGTGGTATTGAATGAAGTCATGTTTGGTGAGCAGATCGCTGCCAAGATCAAAAATTCGACATTACTTTCTTTACCCGATTGGTACCTGCAAGGTCTTGTTTCATATATGTCTGAAGATTGGAATGTGGAATTGGATAATTACGTGAAAGACGGGATCCTTACCGGCAGTTACGAGAAGTTTAATAAACTTACAGGAGAGGATGCCATATACGCGGGTCACTCTATTTGGAAATATATCGCTGATAAATATGGCGAAGATAAGATCCCAAATATTATTTATATGACAAAAGTCAGCAAGAGCGTGGAGAGCGGGTTTCTATATGTGCTTGGCATGTCATTCAAAACATTTATACGCGACTGGATCGATTACTATGACAAGAAATATTATATGTATGATAAGCAACTCAGTGTTCCCGGTGAAGGAACAATCCACCGGCTGGCAAATAAAAATCCCCAAAAAGTATTTCAGCAGTTTAAAATAAATCCGGATGGCAAGTACGCAGCTTTTGTTACCAATGAAATTGGGAAATATAAAGTTTGGCTATACAATTTTGAAAAGAAAAAATTTAAGAAGTTAATGAAATCAGGACATAAACTTGATGATAAAACGGATTATTCTTTCCCTTTGCTGGCATGGCATCCAAGTGGTCAACGGCTGTCTGTTATTATCGAAAAGAAAGGAAAAATATTCTTGTTCTATTACAATCTGAATGAAAAGAAATTTGAAAAACTGCGACTGTTTGATTTTCAGAAAGTGCTTGATTTCTCTTATTCGCAGAATGGGAAACTTTTAGCAATGTCAGCTGTTCAGAATGGACAAACAGATATATATGTATATAACCTTGGCGCACATACTTATGAACAGATCACGAAAGATATATATGATGATTTTAATCCCGTTTTTGTTGATAATTCCAATAAAATTATTTTTAGTTCCAACAGGACAAGTGATACAATAAAGGCGCCATCAAAAGATTCGATCACCATTCCTGTAACAAAACAGGATTTATTCCTATATGATTACGCAAACAGAAATAAGATGCTGAAACGCATTACCAACACAAATTTAGCAGATGAAACAAAGCCTCTCGGGCTGGAAGATAATTACATCAGTTATCTGAGCAATCAGAATGGCATCATTAACCGCTTTACAGCCAAATTCGACAGTGTTATCAGCTTTGTAGATACCATTACTCATTACAGGTATTTCACTACAGTTTATCCTCAGACTAATTATTCCAGAAATATTCTTGATTACGATGTTTGTCCGAAGGCAGGGAAATGTGGTGAAATTATATATGATAAAGGACGATGCCAGATTTATCTTGGCAAATTAACTCCTGTAAATAATCTGACAAAATTAGAATTAAAAAATTCGCCCTATATGTTGGACATGCTGAAATCGAAGAATATTGTAAAGAGTGAGAACTCACAAGGTTTAAATACTCAGCAACCATACAGGGATACTACGGTTGTTATAAAGCACAAGAGGCTTTCTTCTGTTCATGCGGGCGACACTATTCCGCCAAAGCAGGATCAAATTAATATTGATAATTATTCTTTCAACTCAGATAAAGAGCCTTCAAAAAAAGGAAAGAAGAATAGGAAAGATTCCGTTACTTCGAAAAAAGACACACTAAAGCTAAAAACAGGAAGTGTTGTGGAATTTATCCTTCCCAGGCAGCGGAATTACGATATTGAATATTCTATCGATCAGTTAGTGAACCAGGTTGATTTCAGTTATCTCAATAATACTTACCAGCCTTTTACAAATACGGGGTCCCCAATATTTATCAATCCGGGGGTTAATGCATTATTCAAAGTTGGCATTACCGATTTGCTTGAAGATTACCGTATCACCGGAGGGGTGAGATTATCTGTTGATCTGGACAATACAGAATATGTATTGAGTTTCGAAAACCTCAGACAACATTTTGATAAACAATTGCTTTTCCACAGACAGGTCTTGCAAAATTCCCAGGATAATGCAATAGTGAAGACCAGTTCAAATGAAGCGCTATATGTCCTGAAATGGCCTTTTAGCCAGGTGAGTGGTTTTAAAGCCACTGCTCTTATCAGGAACGACAGGACTGCTTATCTTGCAACAGACATGAACAACCTGAAAAAATCAAACGAATATAAAACATGGGCCGGACTGAAAGGTGAATTTATTTTTGACAATACAAGAGAAAAAAGTTTGAATATTTATTATGGTACGAGGTATAAATTATTTGCTGAGGTTTACCGCCAGGTTGATGCAAAGAAAAAACAACTGAATGTTGTAGGGTTTGATTTCAGGAATTATCAAAAGATCAGCAGAACATTTATCTGGGCAAACCGTTTTGCTGCAAGCACATCTTTTGGAACCCAAAAATTAGTGTATTACATGGGAGGCGTTGACAACTGGGTGTTGCCTAGTCCCAGCTTTGATCCTTCTATCACTGTTGCCACCGACCAGAATTACGCGTACCAGACACTTGCTACAAATATGCGTGGATTCAAGCAGAATATCAGGAACGGCAATAGTTTTGCGGTCATTAATTCTGAATTGCGTTTTCCTGTTTTCCGCTATCTTATTAACAAACCTTTAAAATCGGACTTCTTTAATAACTTCCAGATTGTGGGTTTTGGGGATATCGGGACTGCATGGACCGGAAGCAATCCGTATTCCGACAAAAATGCATTATATACACAGATAGTTCGTCGGGGACCCATAACCGTTACCATCACCACACAAAGAAACCCCATTGTAGAGGGTTATGGGATCGGGCTTCGTACAAGGCTGCTGGGTTATTTTCTCAGAGCAGATTGGGCTTGGGGTATTGAAGACGGTGTTGTTTTACCCAATGTTTTTTATTTTTCCCTGGGGCTTGATTTTTAACTTTCACATTTTATACTTATGAATTTATCCGAATTAAAAGAAAAAATAAAGTCGCTGTCGCATTTGTATTTACAGGAAATTATTTCTGTAAGGCGGCATTTTCACACCTATCCTGAACTTGGTTTTCGGGAATACAACACCTCTGATTATATTGCTTCCAAGTTGAACGAATACGATATATCTTTCCGGCGGGGAATTGCAAAAACCGGAATAGTAGCTTTAATAAAAGGGGCAAAGAAAAATGGAAAGGTCATAGCATTGCGGGCGGATATGGATGCCCTTTCAATCCATGAAAACAATGAAAAGAATTACCGGTCATGTGCCGATGGTGTTATGCATGCCTGCGGTCATGATGTACATATTGCCTGCCTGCTGGGCGCTGCAAAAATTCTGAACGAACTCAAAAACGAATTTGGAGGGACGATAAAGCTTTTCTTTCAGCCATCGGAAGAAGTGTTCCCTGGCGGCGCAATTGCCATGATAAATGAGGGAGTACTCGAAACCCCTAAAGTAGCTCATGTTTTCGGGCAACATGTTTTTCCATCTCTTGATGCAGGGAAAATCGGACTGAAACCCGGAAAGTACATGGCTTCTACCGATGAGATATACATTACTGTAACAGGAAAAGGAGGACATGCCGCAACGCCTGAATTAGTGGTGAATCCTATAACTATTGCGACAACTGTTTTATTGGAATTGTCAAAAGAGTTCGAAAAGAATAAACCTTCGGACTCTCCTTCTTTATTGGCTTTTGGTAAAATTGCCGGCGAGGGCGGAACGAATGTAATTCCGGATGAAGTAAAAATTGACGGAACAATGCGTGCGTTTGATGAGGAATGGAGAGCGAAAGCGCACGGTATTATTTCTTCTGTAGCATCGCAGGTGGCGCAAAATATGGGAGGCAGCTGCAATGTAAATATTGTAAAAGGATATCCTTTCCTTGTAAATGACGATATGCTGACAAGCGAAGTCAAACGGCTCGCAATTGATTATCTTGGGCATGAAAATGTTGTCGATCTTGATATGCGTTTGACTGCTGAAGATTTCGCCTATTTCTCGCAGAAAGTGCCTTCCTGTTTTTACCGTCTTGGTACCCGTAACGAAGCAAAAGGAATTATATCGAATCTGCATACATCAACTTTCGATGTGGATGAAAGTTGTATGATCACAGGAATGGGGCTGATGGCGTGGATTGCAGTAAATGAGTTGAAGTAATATTTCAGAAATTTATTTTTTTATTTACTCTCTTCAAATTTCATAGCAACATCGCCCTTTATTAATTTCGTTACATTTATTGTAGGTAAATAAAATTGATTATATTTTGTACCTTCAGTTTTTGCATGTAATATTCCTCTAACGGTTCCTATTGTTAGCACAGTTAAATGTATCATTAACCCTTTTGGCAAAAGGATGGCATTTGTATTATCATTTAAAAATCGCTTCCATGAATTTTCTTCAATAATAAAATGACAACCTCCTTCAATAATCATGAATGGGCATTTTTCAACCTCAAATTGAAACATTGAAAAAATTCCAATTTGTCTTTTTGATTTATCAATACCGAATCTTATTGATGTTGAAAGTTCAACTGGTTTTCCTTCTGTAAAAGCAGTTTCTATTATTGCAAATTGTTCGGTAGATATTCTCTTAAGTGTGAAATTTACAGTATTATTTTTTTCTTCCATTATGCAGCTTCTTTTTGTCGTGAATCTTCTTCTTGTTGTGAATCTGCTGTAATAAACATTTCATTATCAACTTCTGTTATTAATTCGTTTCTTTTATATGCAACAGTAGTTTTTTGATAATTAACAACAGCAAAATGATCTTTTGCAAAATCTTCTGATAATTGCATTCTAAAGTAATGTGCTGGAATCATTATAAGTTCAGTGTTCAATACTTTTTCGATTTTGCAAATTGTATCTAAAGTCAAATTTTCCTTACCCTTTACAATTTTACTTATTTGTTGAGGGCTCACTCCAATTCCTTCTGCTAATTTCGCTTGAGACATATCAAAATATCTCAAGGTTCTTAATATTTTTAAGGCAATTTCAGCAGATTTGTTTAACCATTCCTCATTTTTAATTCTAAACTCTGCTCTTTCTTCCCATTTTGATTTTTGTCCGGCAACAATTTTATTTAATTTTTCTATTTTTTCTTCTCTTTTCATATCTTTTTTTTATAATTCCACTAATAATCCTTGTGCATCAAATATTCCGAGTTCTTTTAAAAAATCTCTGCATTTATCTAATTTTTTCAGCTCATTAGCAGTATGCTCTCTTTCTGCCATTTTTGCTGTAAGTTTTATTGCTCCGCCTGTTACAATATAATAATTTCGATCGACTTTTATGGCATAAATTCTTAACCAGCTTTTATTTAAATTTCCTTTTACCTTTGTTTTACTTAAAGTATCTTCTATACATTGAGTATAATCAAGCGGTTGAAACATTTCATCAAGTGAAATTTTTTCGCCTGCTTTTTTTTGTTTGAAGATTTTTAATAATTTTTTTTCAAGCCGAGTTGCTTCATTTTTAGTTCTTATTACTGCTTCATCGACAGAAATTGAACCATAAAATCCATTTTGTAAATCATTTTTATTTTCTTCAAAAAACTTTTCAAGGAATTCGACATCTTGCCATAATTCAAAAAGCCTTTGAAATTCATCTTCTTCGTTATTACAAAACTTAACTGAATAGAGAAAGTCAGCAAATATATTAACAATTTTCATTAAAAATCAACTTATAGGTTTATTTTTTTTATTAAAAATGTTATTATTTCTTTAAATGCCTGAATATATGCGCCTTATATAAATATTTTTTTTGATATAATCTATATTTCTTGCAATACTTAGCCATTTAATAGATATAATCCTGCGTATAATCATAATTGGAAATCTATACAATATTACTAAAATTAAATTAAAATCTACCCAAAAACCTTTTCCATTTCACGTTTTTTAAACTCATCAGTAATTTTTAAGTATCGTTTAAAAGATCGTTGATATTTATGGGTTGTTATGTCCATTATTACTGGTAGTGGCATTCCCTTTTCAAGCGAATTTGTAATGAATGTTTTGCGCCCAGATAATATTTCATATAAGGGAACATGGGATTCTGTTCTATCTGCCCCACGAAATTTTACCATCAATATTTCAAAATAATATATAGGTATAAGAAATATTAAAATTTTAGCGGAGACCTGACAGGTTAGGCTACAAACGAATTTCCGATAACTCTTCTTTTGCTTTCTGAAATTCATTCATGATTTCTTCCACAATTTTTCCTGCAGGTTTTATTTCTTTTATCAGTCCTGATATCTGGCCTATCTCAAGCTCTCCCTCATCCATATCGCCTTCGAACATGCCTTTGCAAGCTCTTCCTTTTCCGAGAAGTTCAGACAACTGTTCAACAGAAGCGCCCTGCATTTCAAGATTTTCAACATCATTGAAAAATTTATTTTTGATCAGCCTCACCGGAACAAGGCGTTTCATTGTAAGCTGAGTATCGCCGTCTTTTGCTTCGATCACTTTTTGCTTGAAGTCAGGATGCGCAGAAGATTCTTCTGATGCAACAAAGCGGCTTCCTATCTGCACGCCCTCAGCGCCAAGAGCCATGGCCGCAAGCATTCCGCGACCTGTTCCGATACCGCCAGCTGCAATCAATGGAACAGAAACAACTTCTCTTATCATTGGAATCAGAACCATTGTAGTGGTTTCTTCTTTTCCGTTGTGGCCACCGGCTTCAAAGCCTTCAGCTACAATAGCGTCAACACCGGCTTCTTCGCATTTCTTCGCAAATTTTACATTGGCAATAACGTGAACGACCTTAATGCCATTGTCTTTCAGAAAGGATGTCCACTTCGCAGGATTACCGGCAGAAGTAAAAACAATTTTTACTTTTTCTTCAATAACAATTTTAATAAACTCGTCAGCGTGTGGAAAGAGAAGCGGAATATTTACCCCGAAAGGTTTATTCGTAGCGGCTTTACATTTCCTTATATGTTCCCTGAGAATTTCCGGGATCATTGATCCGGAACCAATCAGTCCAAGACCTCCTGCATTGCTTACTGCAGACGCAAGTTTCCATCCGCTGCACCAGATCATTCCTGCCTGGATGATGGGGTATTTGATATTGAAGAGTTGAGTGATTCTATTCATTTTAAAAAGATAAAATTCCGAGAAATTGTTTTGAATTTTTATATTACTTACTTTTTACTACTAATCTTTAAAAGTCACTCAGAGCCGTCCCATTTTCGGGACGTGTCGAAGAGTGGCTATTCGGTCGACTTCGACTCGCTTCTCCTTCAACTAATGTTTCAGGATAATCGGCTCTGCCTGACCTCATAAATCTGTCGTTTTAGAAACTTTGAAAAATTCAAAACAGTTTCTGAATAAAAAAAATAAAAAGCCCACAGAAAGTTCTGCAGGCTTTAAATATTGCAAATGCAATTATTCCGCTTTCTTGTAAACTATTGCAACCAGCGTTTTATCATCACCGCCCATGTTGATGGATAATCCGTAAGGGCGTCCCGGTTTTATAGTAATCTGTGCTTTACCGGCTTTCCCCGTCAACTGTTCTAAAATTGTTGCCGCCTGGTGCACTCCGGTAGCTCCGGTAGGATGTCCCCATCCAACTAATCCGCCGGTGGTATTAAATTGAACTTCGCCTCCGCGTGCAGTTTTTCCATCAAGAACATAATCCGTTCCTTTGCCGTATTCGGCTAAACCAATTGCTTCAACAGCCATAATGCCTGCAATAGTAAAACAATCATGAGTTTCAACTGTTGCAAGTTGATCCTTAGTGATTCCTGCCATTTCCATAGCTTTCTTTGCGGCGCTTGCAGTAGTTTCAAGCTTTGTAAGGTCTGCGGGAGGTTTGGTGATATCATATTCCGACTGTCCGAATCCGATAATTTCAACTGCATCTTTTTTTGAAATACCGCAACGTTTCAAGCCTTCTTCCGAAACTATAGCAATACCGGAAGCTCCGTCAGAAACTTTGGAACAATCGAAAATATTAAGGTTATCAACAAAACCTTTTGGATTTGGTTCCATCATTCCCTGTGCCATCAAATCTTTGGTTGTGTTGTGAAACTCCTGTGCTGTAGGACAGAGACGTGCATTTTCAATAGCACTCACATACCATTTCGCCATTGCTTTACGTGTTTTTTCTTTCCCGAATTTTTGGTAATAAGCACCGGCGCGGTCGCTGAATTTCCCTGGGAAGAAATAAGCATGACCAGCTTTTCTTTCTTTCGCCCAACCTGCTGCAGCAAGAATATCAGCGCCGTAAATTGCTTTAACGGTATTCTGAACTTCTATGCCAATTACCAGAACCACTTCTGCTGTTTCAGCCAGAACTGATTTTATTCCTGTAGCCAACGCAAGAGCGCCTGTACCGCATGCTCCTTCAACCCGGGTGCATGGTTTAAAAGTGAGTCCTTTATCAATAAACGGGAAAAACCCTGCCATGTTCCCCTGCCTGTTAAAGCGCGAAGCGATAAAATTTCCGACAACACATTCATCTACATTTGCAGAGCCACCAATTTGTTTAAGTACACCTTGTCCGGCTTCTTTCAGATATTCTTCAAGTCCGGGGCGTTCTTTTTTGGGATTAAATTCTTTTCTGCCGGTTCCCATTGAAATGGTGTTATATCCGGCTACCATATATATTTTTCTTCTTAATTTCATAATAAAATCTTCTAATTTAAATAATCATTGATTGGACCATAAGCGTGAAAAAACCCTGTTAACAACACTGTATTTACATCGTTGTCGTTATATGCAACTTTATCGGCAACAAGTTTCTTTCCGATATCTTTTGAACGTGCAGCATATTTTTTTGCAATTTCAGCGCCAAATGCATTTAATTTTTTAAGATCGGCAAAATATGTTTTAAATATTTCTTCTTTATTTGGTGCGCCAACAACAGCTTTCCATGGTTTTATTGAAGCCGGTACGGCTCCTAATTTATCATCACATTTAGCCTGAATATCAGCAATGGTAACATATTGTTTTTTATTGATGTCATAAATTGCAACAGGTCTGTTTTTTTCATATTTCAGAAATCCGTTTTTCTGGGAACCATCAGAATTTTGTCCACCGCGAACACCGGCAGCCAGCATTTTGTCAAGCAGATCGCTGTGCAGGTTTTCATTTGGAAGATATGGGTTCATTACGCTCATAATATATTGGCAAACATCAACACCTACGTAATCAATAAGTTGAAAAATGCCCATAGGTCGAATTAAATAATCCTGTGTAATTTTGTTGATCATATAAATTCCTTCGGCAAGAGAAAAATCTTTTGCAAGTTTTTCTGCTTCCTGAATTCCATAAAGTGCATCGCGCATAAAATGACCGTTGCCAATGAATCCGGCAAAGTCGTGAGAAGGAACAACAATCTTCCGGAGATTTTTAGCATACATTAATGCAAATTCTTCAAGTTCGGGAAGAGTCGTTTTTGCTTTGATGATTTCAACGAGTTTCTGAACTGCCGGAGGATTGTAAAAATGAACTCCAAGAATTCTCCCTCCCAATTTTGCTTTTGAATCGATTTCGTTGATGGGAATTGAAGAAGTGTTTGTAAAGAACCATGGTAATTTTTTATTATTCTCATTTACCTTAGAGAATATTTTTACTTTTAATTCAGGGTCTTCTTTGATGGCTTCAAAGATCAGGGCTGAATTGTAAGCAACTTCAATGCAGGTTGATGGTCTGATCAGCAGCATTACATCGTCCACATACTGGTTTATAATATCGCTGTTATCGACAAGATCGGCACGGCTTTCATAAACTTTTCGAAGTTGCCCCACTTTTTTTTCGGCGGCTTTCAACACCTGAACTTTGATGTATTTCATTAGGCCGGATAGCGCTTCGCTGGAAACATCCATTGCATTTACTACAAAGAGTTTCCCTTTATTTTCGGGTTTCAGGCTCAGGTCTGCCATTTCTATGGCGGTGAGCAAAAGGATGCCGCTTCCCATTTTGCCAGCGGCTCCTAATACGGTAACATTTTGTAACCGTTCATTATAATTCATGATAAAAATTTTTAAGGTTAAACATTTAGATTATTTTTTTTTAAAAAAGATTATTTAATAAAATCAGGTTTAGTTTGTTTAAGCAAAAGTAAAAATTTTATTTAATTAGCAACAAATGTTGAAAATAATCCGCATTAAATTGCCCGTAAATATATATTTTTAATAATGGGAAAAAAATAAAAAATAAAAAAAATTCGCATAGAATAAATTGTTTTTTTAATATATGCAAATTTTATACTGAATGTAAGCAGATTTGCAGGATTTATTTAAGCATCCCTGCCTGCCGGCAAGGCAGGGATGCTGTACAGTCAGTTATGCCGAGAATCAGGTTTACGAAACAGGATTAGCTTCGGTATAAAATAGCCGTAAGCGGTTCCTGATAAATGAATTTTCCTGTGTATTTGTTTATTTTTAAAAATTCATGTAGGTTTGCCAGACAAAATAGTGTTTGTCCATAATGTCAATACAAAACGTCATTGCGAATCCCGCACATGCGGGATTCGCAATGACGACTTTATATACAGACTCTAAATAAAAATTTTATATAAAAAAGATGGAAGGATTAATATATTTGGATAATAGCGCTACCGCATTCCCAAAACCAAAGGAAGTGTATGATTTTATGTTTGATTTTTACAGAAATAATGGAGTAAGCCCCGGCAGATCCGGTTATGATATGTGTATTGCATCCGAAGAAATAGTTTCTGCTACAAGAAAAATGTTATCAGAAATGTTCAATGGAACCGATCCAAACCGGCTTACATTTAATTATAATGCAAGCGATTCCCTTAATATGATTGTTGATGGAATTCTGAATAAAGGAGATCATGTAATTACGGGTAATTTAGAACATAATTCTGTATTAAGGCCTTTATATCATAAGGAACAAGATGGAACTATTGAATTAACATATATTCCTTTTAACGACAAAGGATATTATGATCCTGATGATATAAAAAAAGTTTTTAAGAAAAATACGAAGATGGTTATGCTCAATCATGCCTCGAATGTAATTGGTACCGTACAACCAATAGCGCTGGTTGGGAAATATTGCAGGGATGCAGGAATAATTCTTGCATTAGATGCAAGTCAATCAGCAGGAATTGTCAATATTGATATGCAGGCCATGAACATTGATGTTTTAGCTTTTACAGGACATAAATGTTTAATGGGACCTACCGGTATTGGCGGATTATGTGTAGGCGGGGATGTTAATATCAGGGCATCACGTTTTGGCGGAACCGGTGTGCGTTCTGCACAAAGGACACATTTAGACGAATTTCCATATCGTCTGGAGTGTGGCACTTTAAATTTATTAGGAATTGCAGGACTTCATGCGGGGCAAAAATGGCTGAGGGAACAAACTATTGAAAAAATACACAAACAAGAAATGACATTATGGGATAAATTAAGAAAGGGGATTCAGGAAATTGATGGTGTTGTTACTTATTGTGCTGATAGTACAGAGAATCACATAGCGGTTTTAAGTTTCAACATCACAGGTATGGAAGCCGGCGATGTTGGAACTATGCTCGATGTAGATTACAATATTGCCTGTCGGACAGGTTTGCAATGTGCACCCTTAGTACATGCACAACTTAGAACCGATAAAATACACGGTACGGTAAGATTTGGTATAGGTCCTTTTAATACGGAAGAACATATTGATTTAGCAATTGAAGCGGTAAGGGAAATTGCTTCAATCCGAAAAAAATAAAAACGACTTCTATTGTTATGTTAAACTTATTTCTACGCACCAAGATTGCTTCACCCTCCTTCGTCGGCTTCGCAATGACGTCATTGCTGTAAAGGTTAGGTAATTCGGTAATAAAAATTAAGTTTAAAGGACTAAATTTTTATTATCATGAGAGACAATAGAAAAGATACGACCATTTGGCGTAATTATATTG
>Ga0247841_10003037_pt1 | contig 31860 bp, 20 predicted proteins | sample LaCruzMarch2015__2_FD_192410 | JGI IMG/M metagenome (GOLD analysis project Ga0247841, IMG submission 192410) | Freshwater microbial communities from meromictic Lake La Cruz, Castile-La Mancha, Spain - LaCruzMarch2015_18m | ecosystem: Environmental > Aquatic > Freshwater > Lake | place: Spain...
TATAGTAGATTCATTGCTCTCTTTAAAGATAATAACATTATCTACAAAACAATCTTTTATAGGCTTGTCTTCTGTGCAATTTTCATCTAAGCAGGATAAGTCATTTCTTTCAATAAGTGAATATAAGTTACGTAATATTTCACTATTTCCAGAAGAAGCGATATCCATTTTTGAATTTATACCAAAATATAATGGTTTTTGATAATAACTATCAAGGGTTTTGCTTATTTGAGAGCTTATATTCTCTGTGTCTGTTGGCATGAATATTGTCTCAAATTGATAACTATCTTTAGTAAATCGCCATGTTCCATAGTCTGTCTTAACAAATTCTACTCCGCCATATGTTATTTTCTCGGTTTTGGTATTTGTATCTTCATTACTAAAGAAAGCATATCCTGCACTGCTAAAGAGCATTATCGCAGCCAAGATTAAGCTGATTATAATTTTTCTTTTTCTATCTCGCTTTTCTATCTGCTCTTTACTCATTATCTTTCGTACTTGCATATTAGATTCATAAGTAATTTTAGTGTTTTAAATGTTTTTGTGTCATCAGATTCTGTAAACTTAACGAGTGATAAATAAACCCCTAATTAAAATTTGTTTCTTGAATTTACCTGCCCTTACTTTGTCATGAGTTATTAATTTAAGTTGAATATTACTTAAACAGAGCTTTCGCAAGAAGTCAAAAAAATAAAAGAAAAAAAAAGAAAAATAAAAATTTTGTTCTTAAGCAGCAGCTTGAGGAAGGATTAACTTTGTTCCTACAGCGGTAGAAACTTCTCCTTCTTTAACTTTAGCGACAGCAAGAGTTGTTTCAGCAGCATCATAACCAGCAACTAGCATGGCTATTTTGTCAGCTGTAGCATATGGGCTTGCAACTACTTCTATTAAGTATTTGCCAGCAGCTACTCCTGTTAATGCAGTGAAATCTTCACCACAAACCGGTGCGCTTTTTCCAAGCACAGTAGCAGCTACAGTATTGATACATGAACCACCTACAACAATCAAGTTCTTATCCTTTGCAGAGTCAATTTCAGAGTCTTTTATAACTTTGATTGAGCCAGCTGCTCCAGATGTAGCGCTTGTTTCAGCGACATATACTTCTGCATATGATTCTGCCCCAGGGTAGAATATTTGTACAGAGTCCAAACTAGATGTTCCAGATGGATTGTATAGTCTTACTTTTGTTGCGATATCTGATGCGACATAAGCTATCTCATAGTCTGAGTCGTCTTCTTCATCAATTTCAGTTAATGAAGTACCTGTAGCTTGTGTTCCATCAGCGTCTGAACCATCAACTGTAACAAGGAATCCTTCGTCAGTAGCAGAACCAGTATAAAGATTTCCATCTTTGTCCTCTTCTGAGAAATTCATTGCCCATGTTGTTGGTTGAGCACTAGCATTGATATAAGTGTCAGCTGTTTGAGTGACAAGATTATCAATAACCGGAAGTGTCATTACCAATCCTTCTTTTGTTGCGATTAAAGCTCCGTATGCTGTTGTTCCAGTAACTTTTATACTAGCAGTTTCGTCATCAGCGTTAGATTTTACAAGTGTAACAGTCATGTCGTTTCCGGCAGTGTCTGTATCTCCAGCATAATCTAAGTTTAGCGTATCTGTAGAATCTAAAAGATTAGTCAATATGGTGGCGTTTTTAACACCATCATTATCTGTATCTGTTACAGAAGTGATTCCGTAAGCATATGATTCTGCTTCGTCTCCACTAATCCATGTCAATACAATATAACTATCTTCTGAAACATTCAACGCAAAACTAGGACTGGCAGTAGCGTTTGTAACAAGTTTAGTTGTTGCATCTTCTCCCAATCCAGCGAATCCTGTTTTCGAACTGTTTGTATAAAGTATACCCATATCCAATGTTCCATCTTCTATAGGTGTAACAAGTCGGACATAATCTCCGCCATCATCTAATGTTGTTTCCTCTGCTCCAGGTGCGACCCATGAAGTCATAGATAACTTTATTGCATTAAATCCAGGCATAAGAAGTTCATATCCAGGTGCAACCCAAGCATCACTATCTAATTTCCATTGCAAGACAATTGTACTAATGTCTGTTGCAGTAGAATTTGTGAAGTAAGCTTTTATTTCAGATTTGTATCCATTAGCATCTTTTAATACGCTGATGGCTTCATCATTAAGCTTTACCTCTTGAGTGTTCTCAAGTACAATCTTTCCAATTCCTAAAGTAAACTCTACTTTGCTTATTCCGGAATCTTTTGCACTGTAAGAAACATCCTTAATTCCAACATAAGTTCCATCCGTTAATTTGTACGTTTGGCCCTCATCTATAGAATTAGTTGTTACTCCATTGATAGTAAGTTTAGCTGTATTTGAATCTTCGACAAAATCAATAGAAACTACGTAGGATTTATCTCCTACCATAACTGTTGTACTTTCGCCTTCTGAAACAGTTGCCTTATTAGCAGAATCTAAAAGTGTCATTTGAATTCCATTAGTAGTATACTCAACATCAGAGATGAAGAATTCTTTTCCTAACATCGTAATGTCTGTATTATCTAATTTTGGGTATTCATCTGAACTTACTGCAGCTCCTCCATCAGCCTCATCAGGCGTGAATGTAAGAGTGTAGTTCAAGATAAGGTCTCCCTTATCCATATTAAATCCGATTACAGGTGTTTTGTCATTGAATTTCGAATCTTGGAAGAACGAAATTGTTTCTGCACTTAGAGTAACTTTCTGTTCATAGTCATATTCTGTGTTATCATCGTTTAGATAAGTCCCATCAGCTAAGACTGTTGAAAGTTCTTCATGATCTAATGAAGTGTATGCAGCGTTCAAAGCATCACCATAATTGAATTTATTACTTCCTCTTTCGAGCTTTACAGAGTCTCCTCCGCTAACAGTTGTTTCTCCTGTTACTGTTACTTTGGCATTTAGACTTGTTCCCAAGTCTGTAGCAGCGACTAAGTCAGTTGTAGCAGCACCAGCTCCGACAACGATTGCAGCATCACCAACTCCATTCTTTACGAAAGGGTCAGCCCATGCAGCAGCTGCGAAACCAAGTGTGCTTCCGAACATAACAGCGCTAGCTAATACCGAAGCTACTTTTTTTAAATTAATTTTCATTATATTTTAAACCTCCTTTCAATCAATGTTAACTTAATGTCTTTGTAGTTGGCTATTAAATCGCCATCCACAGACACCCCTCACTGAAATAACTATAAGTCGTCACTGCTGTTTCTTTATGTCTTTTTAGACTGAATAAGGTGGAAATTCTGCTTTAAAAACCTTTTGTTTTTTGCATGTTTTCCTCGGGAATAACCAAAAATTTGGTGAATTGCTTTATAAAGCTTTTGGTATCACTGTGTTAGAGAGACTAGTTTTGTCAAAAAGAAAAAACATTAGCTTTTGGGCATAGGGGTTATTTTTAGAATATATGGTAATATTAAACATATATCTAGAAAGCATATATTGGTTATATCTAGAAAGATTTATATACTATCAATGACGACGAATATCTAGAAAGAAGTAAATTATTGCATGAAAATAGGCAATAGAAAAATAACATGGTAGAAAAAAGGATAAAAACAAGAACAATAACTCTTGATACGAGGCAGGGAACATTCGGCGCAATTTTCAGCAGATTAAGGGGAGATAAAGGTCCTGAACATTCAGATATTTCTCATGTAAGAAGTGTTCTGAGCAATGAAAAAGCACGTCTCCTTCATGTTCTTAAAACAAAACAGCCAAATTCAATATACGAACTTGCAAAGATTCTTGGTAGAGATTTCAAATCAGTAAGACAAGATATTAGGGTATTGGAAGATTTTGGGCTTATAGAGATGATACCCATACATAAGGGAAATAGAGAAAAATTAAAGCCCCTTCTTGTTCTTGATGTTTTAGAGATAAAAATTGTTATTTAGTGTAATAGTTTAGTCTTTTATCCCCCATTCCCCTGTTTGTTATTAGTTATTAATAATAAAGGTACAGGAATAGATTGGATATTATTTGACTTCTTTTTCACATATCTTTAACTCACTCATTATACATGAGCCTTCAGAATAACTTACGGGGATGGGCGTATCTTGACCTGTTCTTATGCTTGAACCTGAACACTGGCTTAGGTTTCCAGCCCGAATTATAAATCCTCCAGAAGTTAGTGGTACTGTAACAGAATTGCTATCATTGCATGTTGATCTGTAATAAATTTTTAGCTCATAATACTTTACTGGAGAATCATCATAAATAAGCCAAGATGTAGCTAACATTTCTGAATATGTTTGATTTAGCACCTCACATGAAGAAGCATAAACTCCGCCCCTATCGCATTTTTCGTCACCATTATAGCACTTGTATTTTAAATCATTTAGAGTCTCTGGTTCATGATTTTCAAAACAATCAGAAGTATATTTTGAGCTGGCTGTAAGGAAGTTTATTAGGTTTGAATCTCCGGGTTGTTGGACTGTGCTACTTGTGTTCATCTTTATTGCGAGAAAGATTACTCCAACTATTACTACGAGCGCAACTATAACTACAAATCCTAATGTTTCATGTTGCGAGCGTTTGCATTTAAGTTTCTTTCCAGAATATTCTGAAAATGCAAACGCGAGAGCTTTCTTCTCCTTAATTTTCTTCATCATTTTTTCTCCACAGTCCCCGCTATTATTCTTCCTATTTCACATTTATCATAAATATAACCATCATTTGTTTCTTTTTTGCATATGCTGACAAAAGTCCAGTCAAGAATCTCATTTTCAGTTGTTAGTTTTTGTTTTATAGTTATACTGTTGCAAGTATCATCAATATTCCCCGTGCATACTTGTTCCCCTAAAACCCCCGGAACAAGGGGATAAACCTTTACAATCTTTAGAGTCCCAATACTACTCCAAAAATTTCTATAAACTCCATTAGGTTCTTTTGCCATGCCTTTTAATGTAATCATCTTGTCAAGGTCAACACAGTTTCCGTCACCGCACGTAAATTCTGGAGTTTCAGAAAGGGCCGCCAGTGTATTTATTGTTCCTTGTCTGTAAAGTAGATTTACCTGGTTCTTTAAATCAGCAGTATATGTGGCAAGAAAAAACAAGCCAACCATAACAAAAAAAAGAAAGAGAGCAAGAATCATAAAACTCATCTCCATGATTTTCATTTGTGAGCGTTTGCATTTAAGTCTTGTTTTAATATTCTTGAAATGCAAACGCGAGTACGAGCGAGAAGACTTTAGAAAATGCCTATCACAACTCATTTTTAATAATTCTCCTTGAATATTACCCGGTTAACTTCTTGTTTTGGGAGATTATTCCTAAATCTACTAAGAATCCTTCTAAAAAGATTTTCTTTGTATTCATCGCCGGCTAATATTCCTGCAAGTCTCCTATACTCTCTTGACGCACTATTTGATTTGCCTATTGTTAGAGGAATATACTTTGATTGGGTTTCAGGAATACGTATATCATGGGGAATAACAGCAAGAATATCACAACCGCTTGTTTCTTCAATATCTTTAACAGATAATTCAAAATTTTTATTGTAGACCTTGTTCAATATGAGTCCATTTATCTGCGTCTTTCTCTGTTTAGCTAATCTTATTGCTCTTAATGTAGTGCTCAATGTAGCAAGATCAGGAGTAGTTACAACAATTAGCTCGTCACTAGCAAGCATTGTTGCAAGTATCTCTTCATTTAGTGTTGGCGAAGAGTCAATAAGGATAATATCATAATTTTGTTCAACATCCTTCAATTTTTCTCTTAGTTTAAATGGATTTATTTTTTGATAAAAAACAGAACCAGGAAGAACATGAACTCCATGTCCAGTATCATAAATCGCTTTGCGTATATGTGCTTTATTGTTGAGAACATGGTGTATTGTAAATTCAGGATCTACAAGACCGAGATGTATTCCTAAATTAGGCGCAGAAAAATTTGCGTCAACAAGAAGAACTCTTTTATTAAAATCATTAGCAAGAGAAGCTCCAAGAGATGAGACAGTCGAAGTCTTGCCTACCCCGCCCTTTATCGAGATTATTCCTATTTTTTTTGCTATACTCATTGCGAATTTCCTCTTTTTTTATCTTAAACTAATGTTTTTCATCCTAAAAAACCTTTTGTCTAGGGTTTTTTGTACTATACGTTACCATAACTTTCTCCAGGGTATATTTTGCAAGTTGCTCCGGCATTAGCATTGTCCATGTCTTTTGCGGTTGCATATTTGTTAGTTATATCTCCCTCACCCATTAAAGTTAGTAGGTCTCCTCCAACTTCAGAATCTGGAGAAATACACTCGGATGGAACTACGTTTATTTTCCCGTAATAAAGTTCAGCTAATGTTGCGGTTTTCTTTCCAAGCCTGGCAACATTACACTCATAAATATTTTTTGAAGAAAAAATTGCGCCGTATAAAAGATTTCCAACATATTTAACAGGGGGGTCTGCATCTTTTTGAACAGTTCCAACCTCATACGCATCACATCCACCAGGACAATCAGAAGAGGGAGTATTCTGCACTATAACGTCACATCCGCTACCGCTACCAAAACAAACAGTTATATTCCCGTTACCGCTGCTACATGTATCTTCAATCTTTACATTTCCCATTTGCAAATTTTCCAAATCCTCAATTATTCTTGGAGGCATTCCGTCGCTAACAAAACAATAGTTATTAGCACTCATAATTATCAAATCGTCAACTTTAAAGCCCATATAAAAAGGCTTTATGAAAATAAACATTTTCCTTCCCTGTTCTGTATCGTCAGCAAAAATATATTTATTTTTTCTTGTTACTTTATTTGTTGAATTATACCATTTTTCTCCTATTCCCGACTCTTCTGAGAATCTGATACTTTGCTTTCCAAATGGACTGTTTACATCAGGATAATCGCAATCAAACATAATTCTCGTTTCTTTTCTAAAACTTATTTTTGTTGATGCTCCATCTGCTATTCCTGTGACTAAATCTCCAAGATAATTATCTATGGATTTTGCTGCTTCTATATATGTTGTTTCTTGCCCCTGGTTTACAAGTTTTACAGTCGCATAAATCGCCAAGAATAATATCGCTCCACCAGCAAGAAGGGAGAAAATCATGCTAAACGACATTTCAAAACCTTTTTTACTCTTGTGGATACTCATTTGGTTGTCATGCTACCTTTACAATAACGTCTTCAGTAGAAGTTGAAATTGTCATTTTTACTTTTCCATTTCTCTGAATAGGAATACAATAGCAATCATTAAGAAAGCTTGATTCATAAGAAATATGTTCTATTGAACCATATGCTCCTGTCTGAACTTTTTTCGTAGGAGAGACATAAAGCACAAAGTTAGCTGCAGCAGGCAGATTATTTCCTTTTATTGCTTTGCAAATCGTCCTGTTTTTTTCATCTGCTAAGCTATACCCATCGTCATTATTGATGTTAATAAAGCAAGCATAAGTTATTCCGCTAGGTACACTATGCTCAAAAGATACAGTATTCGCAACTATTCCGGCAGATTGCCACACGCTCGTTATTTGGTCATTTAGATCCTTCACGAACATGAGTAACGCAATTTTTCTTTGATAATCTAGAAAATATTTTATTGCCACAAAAGCTGCAACAAGAAAAAATATTATAAGTATAATTGAAAAAATCATGTTAAAAGACATGCCAATAGATTCTTGCGATTTACGATATTCAAGTAAATTTCTCATCATCTTTTTCCGATATACAAAGATTATCAGTATTTATAAGGTTTTTCTGTTCTAGTGATGACTTAACTCTTAACATTGATCTCTAGAATCATTAAAATTTTTCAAATTTATCCCAGATAAGGTCTTACTACAATAGAACATTCAGTAGGGTATGGCTGATTATTATAACCATCGGCGCATTTTATATAATAATTCTGTTCTTTCCATTCTGTTTCATGAACAGTTGAGTTAGCATTTGACATAGATAATCCGTCATTAAAGTTAAAGCTGCATGATTGAGTGTTATATTTACAATCAGACGATTCATCTGTTATCACTAAAAGCTGATTGTTCTCATTGTATGCTCTAACAATTAGTGGAGATTCTCTGTCCATTTCTAAACTAAATGTTGTAGAATTTTCAGCAGAATTTCCTCCCAAGTCAATACATCTGAAATAATAGTTATATGTGCCTGAACCCAAATCAAGAACTTGATCATGGATATTTGAAAATTCAGAAGTGTTATAAAAAAATTCAATATAGCTTGAATTATCTCCTGTTGGAGAATAGAAACATCTTGCTTCGCCGTTATTGTAACCGTTCGCAGTCTCAACATGAAGAGTTGTTTTTACAATAGATGTGCTTCCAGCAGTTGTTCCGTTAGGACCAACAGCGATAATATCCAGAGGTTGTGTTCCTATTACTGTAAACTGATAACCTTCTTGCATCGAATTTCCAGCTGAATCAACACATCTAAAAAAGAAATCATTATTTTTTCTGTCTTCTATAGATGTGAGTGTCGTTTTGCACGTGTATAATAATTCTGCATTCATTTCCCAAACTTTATTTGAGCATGTCATTTCATTGCCCATGTAATTATAATCTCTGTCTTCTCTTTCCCAGAAGCATTTTGCCGGTTCGTTTGTATAAACTTCTATTGAAAGATTGTCTTGTCCGAATGGAACAGGTGTTGTTTGGTTTCCAAAGTTTGTTCCTTTTATAATCGGAGCAGTCATATCTGGTCCTTCATCGATACAGAATCTTACTGCGAATTCATCTCTGTTTTCATTGCCATTGGCATCTGCGCATCTTACATAGAAAGTATACTCTCCAGGAGTTTGTTCCATCTCAAGCCCCTCTGATTCATTTTCATTCATTGTTCTCAAACTTGAAATACTTGGCATTGAAAGTTTTTGCGAATGATTTGTCAAATATAAATTACTATCTCCGAGATAATATTCCATTTCAGAAAAGCTGTTTGTGTGTTTGTATTCTATTTTACATTGTGCCGGTTCTGCTTGGTTCTTTTCGTTATAAGTCAATATTCCAAATTCAATAGGGGTGTAAGGATCAACGCATTTATTTCCATTTGTATTTTCTATTGCTCTTTGGATAACCATTCCAGCTGTTGCACTTCCTCCACCGGCCGGTCTTGGTTTTACTTGAGCATAAACATATCCATTTGTCAGAACCTGATTCCATGGTTTTATTCCAGGAGAGATTGCATCATTTCTGTTTACCCATTCACATTTTTCTTGTCCTGTTCCTTTATTAAGAAGTTCGCATGATTGTCCAAGTGACTTGCATCTATATTCTGAGCAAGGTCTCATTGGGTCTTTGTTGCATTCTCCACATTTTTCTCCACCACGAGGTGCTTGCCAAGACATACACTTGAATGTAAGTGTCTTAGTTTCAGTTTTTTCTTTTTTATATTGGTTTGAAAAAATTAAGTATGCGACAACAGCACCGACTCCGAATCCAATTACTGCAGCATTTTCTCCCATGAACCCACTAGAACTTATCCAGTTTTTGCTTACCGCAGTTTTTAATAATCCATACGCACCTTTTCCAGCGAGGATTCCTCCAGTTATTGATTGATATAATGGTTTTGCATATTCTTCCGGAATTAGCCCTATGCTTTCAAAAACTTTTATTGCAGTGATAACTGCTCCAGCCCAAGCTACCCCTTCAACAAGATTTCCAAGAGTATGACCCCAACCAGCAGTTGTCCATTTAAAAAAACCAAAAATAGAATATTCTGAAGGAGCTCCGACTCCAAGGTCAACAGGAGCTCCGAGTATATCCCCGGCAGCATTAACAGTATATTGTTGACTTCCTTTTATGACAGAGAATGTTCCGTCTGGATTTGATTTTATATCTTTATATACTCCAAGTTTTGCAAGGTCTGCTTCAGGAAGACCTTTTAAGTCATTGATTGATGTTGCTGCTCCGCCGGTTAGTTCTGAGACGGTTGAAGCATATTTTGGTTTTGCGGCGTTGATGGCTGCGAGTGCTTTAGTTGCAGTGTCTAATGGTTCTTTTGCTGTATCTCTACTATCTGCGGCTTGATTAAATTTTGTTTTTATTTCTTCTTTTGTGAGGGGAATCATGTTGCCATTAGCATCTTTTTTTGCAATTCCTGCCTGAATCAAATCTCTTTGTTCTTGTAAAGTTAATGGGTTTTTTGTTAAATCGCGGTTGTACAAATCATTTAATGTCTTTGCTTGAGCATCATATTTATCATATGTAGATTTAGAACTATCATATTCTTTTTGTGCCTTTGCGACTCCGTCAGCACTATAGATAACTTTTGGGATTGCTGAGGGAGGAATAATCGCATCAGGAACCGTTGTAGGCGGGCTTTTGACTGCATCTGTCTTTTCGCCACCAGCAGTATTATCCTGAGTGTTCTTTGCATCTCCTGCTGCGGCGGGAGCCGGGTTTTCTGCTAAATTAGGATAGTCTTTAATAATTTCGTCAGTAGGATATATTTGTTTTTGATTACTTTCATCTAAATAAAAATATTCTTCTTTATTTGAGTCATACCATATTTCGTTTCCAGCAGGATTTTTACCAATATAAGAATAACCGCCATCAGTTAATTCTTGTGCTGTTTGTTTAACCACGGCATTTTTATTAGAATTTGCTACATCTGTTGACCAAGTCGCGACATCTCCTGAAAAGCTTTTTATATTGGGATCAGTTTTAACAAATTTATTAAAATATTGGTACCCTGCTCCCTCGTTTAGATTAGCTAAATTGTCTGCTATTTCTCGATATTTTGGGCCACCATCATACCAACTCATTTCTGTTACAGGTAACCATCTTGGAGCGCCAATTGGATTCCAAGATACCGTATCAAGATATTCCCATTGATTATTATAACGAAACTTTGTATCGGATTGGATTGGATTAATAGACTTATACTCCACGGTAACTATTTTTTCTCCAGTCGTATCAGCTCCACTTACAAGTCCTGCACTAAGACTAAACGCAAACGCAAAGCTAGCCAAAATCATTACAAAAATTTCAGAGAAAGCCATCGCTTTCAAAATCTTGCCTTTATTTTTTCTTCTTATCTCTTTTTTCATTCTTTGACTCGTCTTTTATTTAAATTGATTATTTAACTGTAAAATTGACTTCACCAATTTTTTGGTCATTGATAGTGAAGATAAACTTATATTCTCCAGGTTTAGGATTGATTTTGCTGAAAGGTATACTCCAATCACAAGAAAGGTCAGGTACAAGAGCTTCTCCATCAAATAGAAATTGATTATCTCTAAACGCGTTATATTTTACTACTGATCCTTTTCTGTTTTGCATTCTTGCCAAGACATTTATACTCTCTCCTTGCGGATATATCCCTTTCTCAAGTCCAATAATCTCACAGGGTATATCTCGACTCTTATTTTTTTCTCCACCGTTAGATCCATCAATCCACTCATTAAAAGAAACAAACATCTCTTGCTTGGAGTTTATATACTCATTATATCTGGGACCATATCTGCTTTTTAGTACTTCGTCTGGAGTCATAGTAGTAGAATTATTAGGTTTAGTTTCCTGATACGAAGAACTAGTATTCTTTTCTCTATTCTGTTTTTCTATCTTTTTTAATAAGTCTGTCTGTTTTTCCATTTCCCATCTTGCTTTCCTTGCATCGTCCTCTGCCTGTTCTAAAGCAAAATTACGGTATATTGCCTCGCCCTGTCTGTGGACTTCTCTGTCTTTTGCAGAAATCTTAGGATCATTAGCCCAATTATTTTGAATTCCTTGCATATATGCTGCCGACTGTGCACTTGCTTCTCTTGTTCCAATTCCTACCAATATTAAACTCGCTCCTAGAACTCCGATTAATCCTAATCTATTCAATCCTTTTGCGAATGTTCTTTTTTCCATGTTTCTTTTTACGTTTTTTTCCTTTTTATACCTTTTGTTTTTGTTGTGCCTATTAAGTTACAACTTTTATCTTAATTTTTTAGCTAACTACATTCTTTAAATCATTTGCTGCTCCTGCTACTTGGCTTACAGTCTCAAGTCCTGTTCCTGAATTTGATGTTCCACTTGTACCTGAATTCGCTCCTGTTCCAGTTGTTGTTTGTTGTGCTGCTGTTCCGGCAGAAGTGTTTTTCCCAAGTATTTTCGCTCCGCCACTTCCTGCAAATCTCGTGCTGACATTATATGCCGCAAAACCTTCTTCAGTATATTCTCCAATCCAATTTGTATAACCGCCACAATCTCCAAGTGAGTAGCAAATATTATTCATTTCCATTGCCCATTTATTCATTGCCTCTTTAGTTTTCATCAGTTCACATGATTGAGTTTCAACATACTCATTTCCATCATAAGTGGTTACTACTCCCTTGCATGTCCATTCTTTATCATCACCCCATAATCCTAACCAATCAGCAGGTCTTTCTGTTTTTTCGTATGTGACTGTTAAAGCACCATTGCCCAAACTGCACATATCAGAAGCGCTTACATCTGATTTTGGTTCAACATAACCTGTTCCAAAACTTCCTGTTGTTGGAGCAGAAAAACTTCCGTTTGTTTTTCCTGTTGATTGAATCGAAGAACCTGAACCCCAGAAAGTAAATCCTGGCGGATGTCTTGGTAAGCAAGCTCCTTGGCCAGTAAGATATTCTCCTGTTGTGGTATCAGTTATATTATTGCTCTTTTTTATAGTGTTTGTGCTAGAATCTTGATAATATCCTTCCATCCAATAACAATCTCTAGCATTAATATCTTCACAGTCTTCTTGGTCTAGTTGCTGCAAACAATCCTGCCATTTATTAACAGTGCATCTTGCTTCATTATAACTTCCTGATTTTCCTTCAACACAAATCTCATTTCTAAAATCAGCACATGGCTCTTGTAGAATTTCTCCATCGATGCATACTTCTTTGAAATCTCTAGAACCAACAGTGTCTTGTCCATAATCTCTTGGAGAATCATAAACACACCAACTTTCACCATGTTTATGACCGGCGCAGTCTAAACTAGAGCAGATATAATCTCCGTAGGCAGGATTAGCATTCCATGCAGCTTTTTTTCCAACACTTCCGAGATAATAATCGCAGTTACCGCATGTCTTTGAACCAGCATTGCTATTTCCTGCACCACATGATTCCGATTTTTCAACAACATATGTCCAGTATAAAGAATCGTCATATCTTGATGCATCGTAGATATTTGCCTTTTGCTTGCACGTATCAACATAATAAACCTCATCTTTTCCATCAACGAGCATAGTTATCTGTGATTTTTGGCAGTCAGTATTCAAATCTTGCGCAGTGCATAATGTTCCTTTGTGAAATTTTGTTGTTCCAGTAGTAGTGGTCGTTGTTTCATTTTCTGTTGCAGTTGAAATTGTTTCTTTGCACTCGCTTCTTTTTCCGAACGTGCAGGTATTATGCCCTGGAGAATCTTCATAAACACAAGCTCCCTCATCCTCACCTTTCGCTTCTGCCAAGCAAGTCATTTCATCAGTTATTCCTGCTCTGAAATCTGTTTCTAATCCATAAAATCCTGAAAGAGTTTTGCATCTTACTTTTGTTACAAATGCTGCCTCATTGCCAAGAACACAACATCCTAAAGAACATTGGGGTATGCTACAATCAGCACTATCACTCCAACTTCCCTCATTATCTTGACAGACTTTTTGCGGAGTGTTTTCCATGCATAATCCCTCTTGTGAATCAAAACAACATCCTTTTTTGCAATAACTTGTTGCTTCGCATGATGTTGGTGTTTGCCTGAAACCAGATGCACATAATTCTGATTGGCTATTCTGGCACCATGCACCGGTTGTTGTCTTTTCGCAACAGGCGTTTGCTGCAGAGGCGAGTGAAATAGATAGTGCTAATGCTATAAGTGATAAAAATAACAAGGATATGATTTTATTTTTCATGGGATTATTCTAAAGCATACCCCGGAGGCCATGCAAGACTTCTTGTAGCAAATTTAAATTTTTCAGCAGTATTTTTGTCAGTGATGATATAGATTTTTGTTCCGTCTGATTGTTTTTTCTTTTCAACTTTAAGATTTTTGTAATAAAACATATATGTTTCTGGATTAGAATCGCCGTATCTTGCTTCAAAGTTTAGTATAGAAGAAGTAACCATTAAGATTTCATAAATATTAGAAGAAATTTTTGCTTGGAAAAGGTTTGTTCCAGAATAGGAAATAGTTTCTTCTCCCTTTTTTGCAGATATCTGATTATTTAAGTAAGCAACAATTTCTTTCGGGAAAATTTGCACATTTAAATCGACATTTTCAGGAGAAACACTCACGACATAACCTTTTACTCTTAATTTTTCAGTATAAGCATTAAAACATTTTTGGATATTGGCATTTATCGCGGTTTTTAACTGGTTTTCAATATCCTGTTTTATGAATGGCTTTTGCATTGTGCATGTTTTGTAATATTCAGAAGTATAGCAAAGATAATCTACCATTCCACCTTCATACATAAAGTAAAGCTCCGGATTTAATGTTCCTCCAGAAAGTAAAATTTTTGGCATTTCTTGTGCGATATTATCTTTAAAACATTTTTCTAAACTCACTTGGGGGTCGCTAAAATATGCTTTTATCTTTGGAAGAGCATATGTAAAAAATATTATTAACATAGCAACTATAACTATCGCAAGTATTACGAATAAGGTAATTTGCGAGGCTTTCGACTTTAGTAAATTTCTGTTACCAATACTAAAGTTGGAAGCCGAGTTCGAGCGTTTGTATTTAAGTCCTGTTCCGATATTTTTAAAATGCGAACGCGAGTTCCATTTTTTGTTCTTTTTCATTTTTTCCTCATTTTTTCCCTATTTTTATTTGGTATTTTACGCTTTTATACTTTTCTTTAGTCTATCTATAGCTTTACAATTATGCCACATGTATTTGCATTAACAAAACCTTTTTCATCTTTGCATTTTATATAATAAATTCCTGAAACGTGGAAGGTAGAATGCTTTATTTTATCTGTTGTGGTCATAGAAGTTCCATTTGAAAAATCAAATAAACATCCAACTGTCTGATTAGTAGTGTATTTACATTCTGCTCGCTCGTCTGTAACAATATTTAATTCTCTTGTTTTATTGTCTACATAAGAAAGAATTACTACTGGGGGAGAAGTATCAATGATTACGTTAAAAGTAGTCGAGTTTAAGACCCGGTTTATCTCATTTTCTCTTGCATCCAAATCTCTGCAGGCAAGGTAAAATATATTTTCTCCCTCGCGTATATTCACCGTTTGTGTGTGTATTACTGAATTAGTATTAAAAAACTTTACATAACTTTCTATTGCTTGATTCTGAGACCAATAACATTCTGAAATTCCATTGTCAGAACCATCGGCGGTAATAATCTTGAGGGTTGTAGTCATATTTGCACCACTAATTTTTAATTCTCCGGTTGGAGTTATGTTTCTCATCCATAACTCTTTAGAAGGTTTTAACACATAAACAATACTTTGTTCATTTGTATTTCGAGTGTATAAATCATCTTCTTTCCCTTCGAGCCAAATCTGGTCTTTACATCTTATGTAAAACTTAGTTTCTTCTGTTACATTTCTGGTTATATTTGTTAATGTTCCTGAACAATGATATCCGTTTATCATTCCAGTATCGCTTGGTAAAGTATCACATCCAAAATTATTTTCCATTTCACTAAATCCAACATCAGAAGAGTCCCATTTACATTCTGCTGGCTCGTTTATTTTGAAACTTATTGTTTTTGATGTTTGTCCATAAGCTATTCTTGAATCAGATTCAGGATTAAATTCAGATAATATCGTAGCAAGATTGTCCGGAGTTTTCATTACTTCAAAAGATATTAAAGAAGGAGCAAGATTCCAGTTTCCAACTGCATCCATGCATCTAACATAAATTTCATATTTTCCCTCGCGATTTATAAGGCTATATCCTTCCGAGTCATTATAGCCATTTTGCCCAGGAACATTTAGAGTAACATTATGCTCAAGAATATATTTTCCATTAAAATCATATTTCATCTCTTCGAACTTTGTTCCTGCTGACCCCATATCGAACTTGCATTCGCTTTTTTCATCGGTGATAGCATTTATTTTTACAGCCGTATTTGGACGAATAGGCGAGGCGAGTTCAATAGAAAGAGTCATGCTTGGTGGGTTATTATCATCTGAATTTTGGCATATCCCTGTTTCGATTCCTTCTGGCTCATAATATGCACATCTTTGTCCAAGTGATTTACATCTATACTCTGAACATGCAAGATTATCACTTCCGCATTTATCGCAGCTAGAAGCACCGGCAGGCGCTTTGTAAGGAACACATGTGAAGTTGTAATTGAATTTTAGAATGTAATCACCATTTTCATCTTCGTCTCCAACTTTGTTGGAAAGTTTTATCATATAATAAGTAAGATTAACATCACTAACATTTGTCTCATTTTTGATAAGTCCATTGTCATATTTTGCTCCTTCTGCCCCAACCCAGTTTAACTTTCCTTGACAATCTGAGGTTGCTTGACATCTCTGTTGGAGAGATTCTACAACATCTGTTTTAATAGGAATTTCTTTGATTGTTTTGTCCCAAACTAATTGTATGAGCCCAAAGTTTTCAGGTTCGTTATGAGTTTGTATCCCCACCCAATCAAGAACATTTTCAACTACCTCTTGGAGTGCCCAAACTATAATTCCCCCGCCATAAACAACGTATAAAATTACATTTGCAACATCCTCAACTATATACGAACATTCTTCACATCCAGACCACATAACAATATCCCCTATCACTCTTGTGACCCCGCCAGGATAAAAGTTCCCAGACCAGTCCATCCACCACTCTAAACTATCATCGTCAATACAATAAATAAAAGGATTTATTCCACTTCCGTTTATTGCTCCCTCTAATTGATCATCTTCATTGTCATATCCTGCCCAAAGAGAAATATTATCTAAGAGCAATCCGGCATTACCGAAATAATTCTTTTCTTCTTTGTCAAGCTTAAGATACCAGCATTTGCCTCTACTGACAAACTGTATTTCACTGGAATAACTTGCTTTTCCGCAAGTTTCTATTGCAGAACTTACCCCTGTCGACGAGCTTCCTCCCGAAGAACCAGAATCACTACTTGCCTCGCTAGAACCTGCTGCAACTTTTGGATAAAACTCTAAACCGCCTGCAACTTTTGGAATGCACATACTTAAATGCAAATCATTAATTAACTCTTTTCCGCCGGTATTTTCTTCACCTGTAAAATGTTCCCCTCCAGAAGAATCAACATCTAAAACAATATCTCTTTCTGTTACTTCCTCCCCCCGAGTCATTGAATTTTCTGTTCCGTTCATTTTATAAAATTTATTTCCAAAACCGCAATAAGTATTCCCGCTTCCCGTTTTTACACAATCTCCAATACTTCCCGGAATCCACATTTTGCATTGTTCCAATTCTCCGCATTTTTGTGAATCATTGCCTACATCTAAACAAGCACTCCAATCGTTCAACTTGCATTTTGCAATAGCTGTTCCGTTTTCTTCGGCTACGCATGTTTCTGCTCTAAAATCAGCGCAGGGCTCTGTGAAAATTTCTCCATTAAGACAGTATTTTCTAAAATAACGAGAGCCAACCGGAGTGGTTTCTTCTTCTGTTGAATTTTCTTTTTGCTCTTCCCCTTCACTCCCTCCGACTTTTTCTGGATTAACACACCAGCTTTGTCCGTTCATTTTCCCTTCTCCGCAATTTAAGCTCTTACAAAAAGCATTAGTTCCTTCTTTTCTACAAATTGTTCCTGCTGAATATTCACAATCACTAGTCTTTCTGTCAGGATTTCCACAAGAATCAACAGAATATACGTCTTCTTTATAACACGTGGTGTTATATGTTGTCTTGCATTTAGTATCAATATCTGTACAAGATTTTCCCGAGTAAAACTCTCCAGTACAATTTCCTGTTGAAGTAATCCTACATTCTTTATCTTCACCAACAACACATGCCCCGTCTATTCCTGTTTGAGATTGCGAATAACATTGGCTTTCTGATATACCAGAATTAAAATTTTTTGTAACGCCATAACTTGAAGAAAGAATTTCACATCTCCTTTCTGTTGAAAATGCAACAACATTCCCGGCAATGCAACATCCTTTTGTACATCTTGTCTCAGCACTACAGGTGGCGTCATCAGTCCAATTTCCTCCTCCATCAATGCAACTGATTTTATCTGCATTAAGAGAGCATATCCCTTGCTGGCCATCATAACAGCAAACAGTCGCAGCTGTTGTTAGTTGTATCATCATTAGTGATGATATTGTTATAAAAATAACGAATAAAATTTTTTTCATGCTCCGGGCACCTCTCTTACGCAATTCCTAACTGCAAACAGAAATTTATCTCCAGAAGAAATTTCCTTTATGACATAAACTTCTTCATTATTATTGCTGAAAACAGGCTTTGTTATTTCAAAATTGTGATTATTCTTGTTAAGTTTAATTATATCCGCATTGCAACTTTCTCTTTCACAATCACATTTTAACTCTTCATTTATTATTTCATTTGTCAATACAAGAGAGTCATAAAGTCCATTGTTTATCTTTTGATCAAAGTCCTCAAAATTTTCTGTCTGATTTGACTTTTGAATTGTTATCTTCTTTTTAACGATTATATCTACGTAAGAAGGCATTATTTTAACATCAATAAATGTTGGTTCTGCTTCATAAGAATATGCTTTTTTAAGTTGGGTTTCAAGTTCTGAAAAGCAATTTTCTATCTTACCATTTATAAGATTCTTTATTTCTTTCTCAGAATTTTGAATCAACATTGGCTCGAGGTTTGTGCATAATTCGTTATAATTAGAGGTTGAGCATAAGATTGGTATTCGTGTTTCTTCAAATAATATATTTTTTTTAGAAATAATTGTATTGTCAGAATACCCCCCGTGAGATATAATCTCATCAATCGCCAAATTTGCAGAATCTTTTATGCACTTTTCCATTTTTTGTCTTACATCCTGCGAGATACTTTTTTCAGGCGCGAATTTATCCTTAAAAACAAAAAAGACCAAGGCGATAGCTACGACGATTATGATTCCGATTATTACAAATAATGTCACCTGCGAGCGAGTTGATTTTAGCAGTATTCTCTTACTATTCTCAAAATCGGCTCGCGAGTTCGAGCGTTTGCATCTCTTTTCTTTCTTTCTCATCATTATTCCCCCGGCCTTACAACTATCCCGCAATCAGAATTTGTAATATTAAACATATTTCTGCATTTTATATAGTAAGTTTTTTCTTTTTCATATTGGGTAGTGTGTACTGTAGACGCATCTGTCATTTTTGTTCCTTCTTCGAAAATAAATGCGCAAGATTCAGTATTATTTCCAGCATATCTGCACTCTGCCGGTTCGTTTGTTATAATTTTTAATGTTCCTCCAAATTTGCTAGCAAAGATAACAATTGGCGCAGTATCGACTGTTGTCAGATTAAAACTGATTATATCATTTGCAGTATTCCCCGCGATATCCTCGCATTTTACGGGGATATTATAATCCCCGGACGGAAGTGTTGTGAATACTTGTGAATGTTCTGTTGAATCAGTATCTGAAAATTCTATTTCTCCCCCCCCAAGATTATAGGAACATATTGCTTTTCCGCCACTAATACAACCACTTGTTTTTAAATTGAGCACAATATTTCCGGTTTCTGTTCCAATTTTTATTTTTCCAGAAGGTGACTTTGAAGTTATATTAAGTCCGCTTTGGCAAGATTTTAAATTATAAACCTGCGCGTTTTCATTTTTATTTCCAGCACTATCTTTGCATTTGAAATAATAACTATTTTCTTCAGGTGTTAAATTTAGGGCAGTATAACAAGGCCATTCTCCAAGAACAGCTATGTTTACACATGTCGTGTTTTCTATCATATCATCGTAAGCTAAATCATATTCTTTAGAATATTTACATTCTGCCGGTTCGTTCACATAAAATTGAACTATTGTTGTATTAAATCCATAACCAATATAAGAGTCTGTCGCAGGAATAAACTTTGTTATTATTGGAGCAGTTGCATCAGGCCCATCCTTTACTGTTACTCTTACAACGAATTCTGGTCTGTTCCATGTTCCTGCAAAATTTTTACATCTTATAAAATAATTATTCTCTCCGGTTTTAAGTTGAAGAGTTGCTTCTGAATTCTCACTTGTTGTTTCTGCGGTATCTCCAGTCGTCGTATCTTCTCCTGTCACTTGGCCATTTATTACTTGTCCTGTTCCTGCTGTATCTCCAGTCGCTGAACTTGAACTTGTTATAAAAGGAGAAAGCCCGATCATATGATTATATCCAACAAGTCCTGTTGCAGAAGCAGAAGAAACCATATCATAAGCCATCTCGTCGTAAGTCTGCGTATGTTTTGTATCTATTTTACATTTAGCCGTTTTGTCTGTTATAACTCCGAATTGTATTCCCGCATATGCTTCAACATCTGCAATTGTAAATTTCATTTCCTGAACATCTGAATATGCATAAGGAGATGTCAAAATTTCTGGCCATGGTTTTATTGTTGCAGAAGTTGTATCTGTTATTTTTGCACATGTTCCTGGTTCTCCAAGGCTATTGAAATATTGGCAATTTGCGCCGAGTGAACGGCATCTGTAATCTGAACAAGGTATTACTGGATTATTGTTGCATGCATCACATTGTCCGTCGAGAGGGGGTTCCCATGGCGCGCAGGTATACTGCATTACATAATATTGGTTTTCAGTTTTGTATGAAACTATCGATATAACTACCCCTGCGATGAATGCTACAACACCCAATATACAACCAACGCCAGGAGGAGCAGCACATAAACCGAGAGCAATAGCGGTAGCAAATCCCATGGTAGAAGCCATTGTGCCATATACAATGCTTTTGTCTCCAGGGCTCATACCGCTTCCGAATGGGTCCCATGCGTTGAGAATAATTCCGACGACGATTGTTACGGCGATAGAGATGCCTGCTTTCGTAAGGCCGGATAATTCAGGAGCTTTTGCAGCTTTTGCAGCGTCGGCTGCTTTAGCGGCTTCGGCAGCTTCGCTAGCATGAGCATTTGCTTCAACTGCTTGATTATAAAGATTGGGATTAGCAGTATCCTGAAGGTTAGCAGCATTCTCAAGAGTAGGACCCATGGGAGTAACCTGTGGTTTTAAAGTATTAATCTGTGTATCTAATAAGTTCTTTTGAATTTGTAAAGTAGATGAACTACCCGGGGTTGTCACTAAATCTAGGGCCGCCCTTGATTCTTGTAAGGAAGCAAGTTGAGTTGTAGCATCATTAAAAGCTTTGGTAGCAGCCTCCGCAGCCGCAGCAGCTTCTGTAGCAACTGCAGCAGCACTTTGCGCGCTATATTGCGCTAATTCAGTTTTAATAGCATTACTTCCAGTCCAATCCCCGGCTTCAGGCTTATCAACCGCCCAATTAAAAGCTTTTCCCCAAATTTCTCCATTTCCTGCCCCAGAATAAATATCTGCGAAAAAATATTTAGTAATAACAAAACCTAATCCCTGTGTTACTGTTGCAAGAGTACTGGGAAGATATTGTCTCCAAAGCCCAGGGTCATATTCTGCGTCTCCTTGAAGCGCACTTATAACATCTTTTATTTTTGTTGCATCAACACTGGGCACTGCGCCATTCTTATTCGTTCCTGAAAATTCTGTCAATGCAAGATATCCGCCGGGCCTGCTAGCTAAACTTGCTAAATATTCATCAGAATAATAATCTGTGCTGCCTTTTTCTTTGCTTGTTTTTCCAGCAGCATTCAACTTCATTCTTTGAATGATTTTGCTACTGTTTTTCTTGATATCCTCTGCATTTCCTCCTAATTCTCCAATAACATTTACATAAACTCCACAGCTTCCGAGCATTCTACATCTTTCATTTAATGTATCTATGTAAACAGGAACCTGGTCTTTGACACCACTTGTCTCAGGGTCTGTTATGCAAATAATATTTTCATCTTCTTCAAAACTTCCTCCGATTATTCCAGATTTTGTTTTCTTTTCTCCACCAATACAGATAAAATTGCCCATAGAACATATTGCACTAGTTTCTGCAGTGTTCCCCCCGTAATTAGCAGTACTTGAACTTGAAGTTCTAGAAGAACTAGATGAGCTCGAACTATTTTCGCTGGTCCAGAATTGCAATCCTTCAGTGTATTTTGGAACGCAGTGAGGAATAACTTTATTGTAGGCATCTCCCATACCATTATAATTTGCTTGTTTATTATTTGCTAAACTTCCCGAATACCTAAAACCCGGGAATCCTACATTGTTTTCTTCTGTATAAGTATCACTCACAGTCGTTTCTCCAGGTATTTCATTGAACATTACACATTGAGGATATTTATCACATTCTTCTTTAACATCCTCATAAGTTCTATCATCATCTCCAACTTCATTTGCAGAAAGGCATGTTCTCCAATCATTCATAACACATTGCGCTTCAGAAAAACTTCCACTTGATTGTTGCACGCAAATTTCTTGATTAAAATCAGCACATTGTTCAACAGTTACTTCTCCATCCATACATATTGCCTTAAACCATCTCGAGCCAACAGGAGCAACGCCAAAAACAGAAGTATCATATTCTCCAACACACCAACTTTCACCGTGTTTTTTTCCGTATGCATTACAATTTAAATCTCTGCAGATACTTTCGCCCATGTCTGGTTTTGCATCTCTTCCAACCCTGTACTGCTCACAAGTGCTTCCTGCGAGTATATCACAATTTCCACATGATGCACTATTTGGAGTAGAAGCACATGATTGTGAATTAGGGATAAATGTTTTCCAGTATTCAGGATCATTCGCTCTTGAAGAATCATAAATATTTGCTTTATTTCCGCAAGAATCAATAAAATAAATTTTGTCTTTATCTTCAACGCAAGATGTTTTGAACTTGCCCCCAGTAGTCGGAACACAGAGGGTATTCAAATCAATATTTGTGCAAAGAAAATCTTTAGAAAACTCTCCATTTTTTGCTAAGCATTCTTTTTTTGTTCCAAACGTACAATCAAATGGAGCATATTCTCCTTCTTTCATGACACACGCACCTTCATCATCAAGATTAGTATATCCAGTACAACCCTTTTCTTCATCTATCGCTTCCCATTTTTTTGTTAAACCATATTCATTAGATAATTTTGTACATTGTCTCCCTGTTACCATCGGTGCCTGTGTACCGAGAACACAGCATCCTAGAGCACATTGACTTTGAGATTCACAAGTAGCGTCATTACTCCAGTTTCCGCCATTATTTTCGCATTTATCTTTTGGTGAATTTGGAGAGCATAGTCCTTCACTAGGATTATAACAACAACCTTTCTTACAGGGATCATAAAGATCGCAAGAGGTTGGAGCAAGAGAAGTCTTACACATTCCTGCATCAAGTTTGTTCATGTCTTGGCAGATAGCTCCGTTATTAGCTTCAGGGCAACAGCCCGGCGGTTTTTCTGTTTCTGCTGCAATAACCATTTCAGGAGAAGAGATTATATATGCAAAAGCAAATATCGCGGTTATCATCACAAATATTTCAAATGTGCTAATAATTCTTTTGCTTTTTGTCTTATTTCTCATATTAAAGTCCTGCAGGAAGAACGCATGTCTTCACAGCAAATTTAATTCCCTTTTCAGTGTCTTTATCTTTTAATGTATAAATCTTTGTTTGATCACTTGCACTGAATTTTTTTATTATTATGTCTGGATTAAATTTCATCCAAGAAACACTATCAAATGCACAGTTTTCTGATTCAAAATAGACTATTTTGTTCTCAGTATAAAGAAGATTATAGAGTGGGCTAATAATTTTTGTATCAAATACATCAAATGTTTCTGTCTTGTCCCCCTTAGTTATTGTAATATCTTTTTGGATATTAGCTCGGATGGCTTTCGTTTCAAATTCTATGCCCAGTGTGAGATTTCCAGAAATAACTTCCCTACCTCCCTTCTTCAATTTATTTTCAATAACAGAGAAACAAGAGTTAACATCTTTTCTTACATTTTCTTCAATATAGCTTCTTATTTTTTCCATGAGCATTGGTTCCTGGTTTATACAGTTCTCATAAAACATTGAGGAGGTACATAAATACGGAACCTTCTCGCTATCTTTCTCCCCCCTATAAAGAATGTAATTAGTCATATTACCAGAATACCCGTTATTCCCTAATATTTTCTCCTCTGAATTTTTCATGCTATCGCTTGCGCATTTTTGTATGAATGCTTTGGGGTTATCTATTCTTGACGCGTCAATATACGGTTTTATTACAAAAATATAAAGAAGAATTATTGCTACAATCGCCAGTATAGCGATGATTACAAAGAGAGTTATCTGTGACTTTTTGTTTATCTTCATTTTATCATCCATAAGTTAACCCCCTCTTTTTTTATTCTTTCTATATTCCCACTTATGACCTCTTCTAGAAGATATTTATCTGCCGTATTCCAGCTTATCTTTAAATGCTTTGCTAATTCAGAACTAGTTACAACTTTTTTCCCCTTAACAAATTCAAGTATCTCTTTATGAATGTTCATATGATTATTAATATGTATACTCTTATGAATATTATGGCGTATAAATGGTTTATTATTAATACGATTAGTCATAGAAGGTTTTTAAATATTTCGGTGAGGGAAAATAAGAAAGTGTAAATTAGTCTCTTGTCAGTCCTCTGCTCGGATTAATGTTTGTTAATAATAACTAAGAGATAGACAAACCTTAATCCTCGGTCTCTATTCTCGGCGCGAGAATAAAAGCAAGTTCTGTTAATGGCGTCTTAAACTCGAGTTTAAGAGGATAATCTTTTGCAAAGTTCAATACGACTTTGTCGTTTATCTTTGTTGCTTTTATCATCTTTTGTAAATATTCTAAAGAATATCTGCTCTTTGCTTTTTCCATTGACTCTATTTTGACTTCATCAGAAGAATAAGCTAATTTTGCTGAATTAAGAGGACCTTTTGCGAATATTTCAAATTTATCTGCTTCTGCTTCAAAGCCACATGAATCAGAAACAATAGAACAATCTTCAACTGCTTCTGCAAAATCAATTGAATTCATCTCAACTTTGGTGGTAAATTCAAGGGAAGGAATGGGTTTATCTTTAGACTCTAAATCAAGAAGAGTAAGTGTAAATTCTCTTTTTATCTTATCTATTATTTCTATCTTTAGTGTATTCTCCTCAGTTGATAATACTAAAGAACTATTCAATGAACATCTTCTTAAAATTGCTTTAAAACTTTCAAGATTAATCCCTATTGTTTCATCTTGAACATCGAGTTGTGTGAAAGCATTTGCAGGAACCTTAAATATAACCATTGCTACATTTGCAGGATCAATAGCAACAAGACTCATACCTTCCTTATTCACCCTTATTTTTACTTCCAAAACCAGTTCTGAGATTATTCCGATGATGTCTGAAAATAGTTTTGGCCTCTCTAATTTTAATAGCATGTTTAATAAAAAGCTATCCTGCTTTTAAATATTGTTATTCTAAACTGAATAGTTAATTAGATATTTAAACTTGAAAGCAAATAACTAATCATGATGGAAGAAAAAGAAACGCGGGAAGAAGAGAAATTAGAATTAAAAGAGGCAGAAAAAATAAGCATAAAGGAAGAGAGAATAAGAAAAATAGCCCTGTTTTACTATTCTAGATTAGACATAAGAAAAAACATGCTCGAATTTTCTAAGAACAGAGAATGTGTTCCGAGATATTTTGATGGATTTGGAAAAAGACCTGATGCTTTTCAATATGACTCAGACATGCCAGAATTTGCAAAAAAAGGCGCAACCTCCTTTCATTGTTCAGAAGAGCTATGGTCAGATCCCCTAAATATCTCCACTGAAATGAACGAAAACGATTTTAAAAAATTGAGAATCGGCTGGGATTTATTAATTGATGTAGACTCGCCATATTTCGACTACAGTAAGATTTATGCGGAAGTTCTTGTTGATGTTTTAAAGTCTAATGGAATAAAAAATATAGGGATAAAATTTTCAGGTTCAAAAGGTTTTCATATAATCATTCCGTGGAAGGCATTTCCTCCCGAGATTTCAGGTAAAAAAACTTCAGAAATGTTTCCAGAATGGCCAAGATTAATCTGTTCCTATCTATCTAGCCAGATACATAAAAAACTTAGAGAAAGAATTACAGACGAAACTTCTTTTGGAAGCCATAAAGATTCAGAAGCATTAGAAACCTACTGTGTAAAATGTGGTAATACTGCAATTAAAAAATCAATTTTTATTTTTAAATGTCCTTCATGCAAGTCAGAATTGAAACTTGCGGGAGAAGTTTTTGAAAAGAAAAGAAAAATTTCTTGCCCGAATTGTTTTCAGAATATCGGAGAAAGAAAATCACTTGAAAAAGAAAGAATTGAAAAAGAAGAGTTTTATTTTTGCAACACATGTGGTATATCCTCAAAAACAAATAAAGATAATTTTAAGGAAAAAGTAAAATCTGAGCATATAGACGCAGACCTTATTCTTGTCTCTCCACGACATCTTTTTAGAATGCCCTACTCCCTTCATGAAAAGACAAGCATGGCTTCAGTTGTAATTAATGCAGATGAAATAAAAATTTTTGACATAAAAGACGCAGACCCATTTAAAGTAATTCCAAGAAACTTTCTTCCGGATTCAGAACCGGGTGAGGCAACACAACTTCTTCTCCAGGCATTAGACTATAAACAACCAGAATCACAGATACAGAAACTCGAAAAAGAAAAAACAAATTTTGGAAAGAAAAAATTTAAGGATATAACCATAACAAATTTAACACCCGACTTGTATCCCCCTTCAATAAAAATAATATTGAAGGGAATGCCCGGAGACGGAAGAAAAAGGGCCCTGTTCATACTGCTTTCATTCTTTAAATCACTTAAACTTTCTGATAGTGAGATAGAAAAAATAATAGAAGAATGGAACAAAAAAAATAAAGAGCCCCTCAAATCTGGCTATGTAAAAGCTCAACTTTCATGGTATGCGAAGTCAAAGCCAAAACTTCCGCCAAATTTTGATAAAGTATATTACCGAGATATTGGAATAAATCCTACTGTTGAAGAAATAAAAGCAAAAAATCCCGTTAGTTATGTTATTCGGAAAAGTTTTTCGAGAGATTACTTTAAATCGCGGGGAAAAAATAATGACCGAGCTTAAAAAGATGATCACTATCAGCGATATAGTTTCGTGGCTTTATTGTCCTAGAAAACTTTATCTTTCAGTCGTTAAGGGAATAAGGGGACCGCCAAACAAACTGATGATAGAAGGAAAATTAAGACACAACATACTTGAAAGTTTTTCAAATAGGGAAGAAAATTTAGTAAAAAATATAGTGAAAGATAGTTTACCCGAAGAGTTTTTACTTTCTTACCAATCTTTCTTACGGGATATAGCCAAAGAAGTATTCATGAAAAATAATAATTTAATTGATTCATTCTCAATTGATAGAACAGAATTATTTAAAAAAATACTACAAAATTTTGAAGAAGATATGAAGATAAGAGTTCTTTCAATAAAACAAGGAATTTTAGATGGATTCCTTGGTGAAGATTTATGGAAAAATCTAAAACCAAAATATATCTCTGAAATGAAACTAGAATCAGAAATTTTAGGATTAAAGGGTAGAATTGATAGAGTAGAATTTAATGAAGATAAGATTATACCCTATGAACTCAAGTCGAGGGATAACAAAATATTCTTTTCAGATGAGATACAACTCACTGCCTATGCCATGCTTCTCGAAGATAATTATAAAAAAATAATTTCCGAAGGAATGATTGAATGTTCTGGGAAAAAACAAAAAACAGAAATAAAAGAAGAAAACAAGATAATTGTTTTAGACATTGCGGAAAAAATCAGAAACATTGATAAAAATGTTCCAGAAATGCCTTCAAATTTTGGTAAATGCTCTAAGTGTGATTTGCGAGAAGATTGTTTGAGAATGTAATGATTGAAAAATAATTATGCTAAAATTACAATCTTTCTTCTAAATCTCTTATCTTGCAAGAAGTACCATCGAGAGCTTTTCTTAAGAATCCTAATACCCTTTTTGCCGGAATAGAAAAATCACAGCAGGGTTCTTTGTCTTGTTTCCAAAGATTAGCTTGTGTCCCATATGCTCCAGCAATTGCCGCACCCAAAGCAATATAATCTGCAATAGATTTTCCATCAAAATCATTAAAAGAAATTTCTCTTATATCTTTTATCCCATCTCTTTCTTTTAAACTTTGAATTAACTCGGGATTTAATCCTTTATGAAACAGGGGACTAAAGTCTTCTCTGGATGTATTCTCCCATTGAGTTCTATAAAAGTTAAAAGTTCTTTCGATTTCTGCCATTAATCTTTGATTGTTATCTGCAGGAAGAGGAAGAGTTCTTAAAAAGTATGAATTTCCATTGGTGATTATTACTGAATGAGATTTTCCTTCAGGATATATTATCGTCCCCTTATTAACAATAGCAAATAATGCTTCAGAAGAGGGTGTAACTGATGTCGGAGTTATACCTTTCTTCATAAGGTCTTCAACCTGGTTATTTATTCCATCTTTTTTGGCAACAAATAGACTCAAATTATATTCAACATCTGACTTGTCAATATGATAATCCCAGAAAACCTCTTCCAGCGGAAAGGGGATATTTTGTTGTGCTTCATAATAAATCATTTTTTCAATTTTTGAATCCGAAACAGGTGGAAGTTTAATATTCCTATGAAATACCGGTTGATTTGATATTGCTAAAACAACATCCATATTATTTTTTCCAATTATTCCATTGCTTCGCCTATATCGGGGGCGAACTAAGTTAGAAGCATTTACAATTTTTCCTTCAACATGGTCTAATATCTCTACTCTGCCTGGCATTAACGCAATATGCACTAATGATGAAGAATCTTCTGAAGAATATATCCCGACAGCTTCTTTTATTGGGTATTTCATTTTGTATAAATATACTACTTCATAATATATTTTGGTATTTAAGTTTTTCTCTAAAAAAAGTGCTACATGGCAGTGATTTATTTTCCTTTAATCTTTTTAAAATATTTTGGGATATCTTTTATATCCTACAAAATTCTGAACGATAACTAATTTTGTCTTAATAGATTGCATCAACAAATATAGAAAGGATTTTAAATACCCCCGCCCTATATTTTCTATGAAAAAAAAGAGAATGGTGCTTGCATTGGTTATGCTTGCATTGGTTTTAGTTTCATTAAACTTAGTTTTGGCAGAAGATAATCTAACAAAATCATATAGTTGTCTCAGGGAAAGAATAGCAGAAAAAGGAGGGTATTCTTCTCTTACAAATGAAGAGAAAGCATTTTCTCTTTTAGCACTTTCTTCAAATGCTACAGAGCAACTTCTAATTAAATCAAGCATTGCTTCTTCTTTACAACCCGGTGGATGTTTATCGGCAGGAGAGGGAATAACAGGTTTATGTTCACTTAAGACAACAGGCATTGGTCTTCTTGCGTTAACATTAACTGGAGAAAATACATCCCAAATAGACTCATGGCTTCTTTCTCAAACAAGTACAGACTTAAATACAGAATGGTATCTTGAGATAGATTCAGACATTGCAGAATGCGAAATATATTCTGGAAATAGTTTAAAAGGAAAAATAATGTTGGATGAAGATAAAAAAATATCCGGAAGTTTATCTGGCTGTTTTTCTCAAAGTTTTGGTGGTCCTTTCGACGGTTATTGGTTAAAAATAGATCCTGCATGTTACAATGATAATATAACCACCATATGCAACGAAACATTTGTAACTTCGCTTATTTACAAAAAATCCGATTCAATCGTGTACTATATTCCAAATACTGCAAGCTCAGCATCTGCCCGGGGAAAGACAACTGAAAAAGTAAACGCCTTCTGCTTTGGAACATGTAGTGATTATGAAGGAAGTTTGTGGGCAGCAACAGCATTAAAACAAAAAAGTATAGATGTTGAAAAATTCAAACCCTATCTGTATACTTCTTCTCCAAGTTATCAAAATCTTTTGCCTTCTGCTTTCCTTTTCAAGATTTCAAATTCAGGTACACAAACACAGGCATATTATAAAACTGAACTTTTGAATAAAAGAGCTTCAATAGGAACATATTGGCAACCCTCAGATGAGTTGTTAAGGAGCTACTACACTTCACTAGCAGTGTGGGTTCTAGGAAAAGATACTACTGATGCATCTGGGGCAAGAGATTATTTAAAAGACCAATTAAAAACAAGTGTCAATGGGTGCCTTAGTGATTCAATAAGAGATACAGCATTTGCATTATTTGCAGTTACTGGCTCAAGTCCTGCCCCCTATATCCCAATTAACATAACAATTGAAAAGCCAAATCAGACAACTGTTCTAGATACTGCTTATCCTACAATTAAGATAAGGATAAACACTGGTGCAGGCAGCATAGGCCAGGGATGCACATATAAAATCGACAGCGGAAATATTGGAAATCTTTCATTGGTATCTGGAACAATCTGGGAGGCATGGGCAAATATTTCAACATCGAGTTACTTCGGCCCACATTCAGTAAATGTCTTCTGTAATAATATAGCTGGACAAGAAAAAACTGCTTCAAAAGAATTTAATGTTTCAATTACTCAGATGAACATATCAATAACAAAACCAAAATCCGATAATACAATAACAAGTCAAACAACAACTATTATCGGAGAGCTTAATACAGAAAGTAGAGAATGTACTTTCTCTTTCGATGATAAATCAAAAAAAGAGAACATGACCATAACCTCTTATCATTCATGGTCAGGTCAAGGAACTATACCCGTAAATAATTGGCCAGATAAAGGAAACCATACTGTTACTATTCACTGTATTGACACTATCGGAAATGAGATAGATAAAAAAGGAGAATTTAAAGTCAATCTCGAGATACCAGAACCACCAATTAATGGAACATTAGGCATAACTATTGATAACCCAATTAATAATGCCAGATATGATAAATTGTCCCTTCTTCAATATGTCAATTTAACAACCACCGGCACAAATACCGCAACTCGTTGTGTGTATTCTATTGATAGCGGAAGTGATATATCAATGGCACTAGTGAATGAGAGCAATCCAATAAAATGGTATGCGCCCCTTAATATTACACTTGAGGGTGACCATAATATGACTGCAATCTGTACAGACATTAATGGGAATTCTGCGCAAAAAACAATATCTTTCATCTTTAATACAACTGCTACAACACAAACATCATGTTCGGGAAATGGTTATTGTCTTTCACGTAATGATTGCGGGACAAAAACAGATGACGGAAAACCTCTAGACGCGTACACTTGTTATTCGGCAACAAAAATATGTTGTTCTGAAAATATTAAGACAATAGAAGACACATCACAGACCTGCTATGACAAGGGCGGAGTAATATGCGAAGATAATCAAGAATGTGAAGGAACACCGGTATTGAGCGCAAGTGATACCAGTAGTTGTTGTGATGGTACCTGCAGAAATATAATCGCTACGCCAACATGTGAATCAAAAAGTGGGCAATGCCGGATAGAATGTCTAACTGGCGAAGAAGAAAAATCTTATCTTTGCGATAACGGGGGCAGCTGTTGTGTGGAGTCTGGTACTTCTCCTGGAAAAAGTTATTGGTGGGTATGGGTTCTTTTAATATTAATTATTTTAGTAGCACTCGGAATATTTTTTAGAGAAAAAATAAAAGAGTTTTATTATAAGATTACAGGGAAAGGAAAAGGACCATCAGGGTCAAGATCACCTTTCGGACCAGGACCAGGAATGCCTCCTGCAGGAATGGGTATGCCTAGAAGAATAATTCCTGGAATGCAACAAAGGCCAGGTATGATGCCGCCTCAAAGAGGAATGCCAATGAGACCGAACATGCCTTCAGCAAGACCTTTCCCAAAAGATAAAGAGTTGAATGAGACGCTTGCTAAGTTAAAAAATATGGGTAAA
>Ga0247841_10003039_pt1 | contig 31849 bp, 21 predicted proteins | sample LaCruzMarch2015__2_FD_192410 | JGI IMG/M metagenome (GOLD analysis project Ga0247841, IMG submission 192410) | Freshwater microbial communities from meromictic Lake La Cruz, Castile-La Mancha, Spain - LaCruzMarch2015_18m | ecosystem: Environmental > Aquatic > Freshwater > Lake | place: Spain...
AAAAGCTGGCTGCGCTTCCTCCCCTTAAAGGGGAAGCCTTTAATCTCTCCTATGGCGAGCCCCTCACGGTACTTGAGATGATCGGCCGCATCGCACACGTCATGAAATCACCGCTGAGACCCATTGTGCGCAATGAAGCGAACCATGAGATTCAAGCCCAGTATCTGGATGCCGGTAAAGCGAGGAAAATCCTCGGGTGGACGCCGCAATTCTCTCTTGAGAAAGGATTGAAAAAGACGATTGAATGGTATTCCCGCTACTGCACTGATGGAAATTCGTGAATCATTTATTCCCGGGTGTTATGAAATTCAATCATTCATCGCACCCGATGAGAGAGGAAGATTTGTGAAATCATTTTCTCTTCCGTTTTTTGAAGAGCACCATCTGTGTACCGCATTTGCCGAACAGGTCTACAGCACTTCGCATCGCAACGTCATCCGCGGGCTTCATTTCCAGATTCCGCCGGAGGAATGTGTAAAATTGGTTCATTGTGTCGCAGGAAAAGTAACAGATGTTGTCGTGGATCTGCGTGCCGGTTCACCGACTTACGGCAAGTATGCGCTATTCGAGTTGAATGAAGAGCAGGCAAACGAAGTGTATGTTCCTGCAGGACTCGCACACGGATTCTATGTCCACAGTGACTCTGCTACTGTGGTTTATGGCATCAGCAGGCCGTTCAGCCCCACATGTGACAGTGGGATCCGCTGGGATTCGGCAGACATTCCGTGGCCCACGACGACACCCGATGTCTCGGTAAAAGATCGCAATCTTCCGCCGCTCTCGTCCTTCAACAGTCCCTTTCTCTTCTCGTCATGAATGTTGCTGTCATCGGCGCATCGGGATTAATTGGATCACATATTCTTGCTGCTGCGAAGCGGAGAGACTGGAAGACCACTGGAACCTTTTGCGCACATCCTCAAGAAGGGATGGTGCCACTCCACATGGAACATCCGCAGGAAATCACAGCGTTTTTGGGGAAGCATCAACCAGATGTCGTCTTTCTCTGCGCCTTTCAGGCAAAAGTGGATGAGTGCGAATTGCATCCGGAGCAAACTCGATATATCAACGTCGAAGGAAACCGCAATGTCATTGATGCTGCGCAACGAGCCGGCATACGTATTGTGTATTTCTCTTCAGACTACGTCTTCGACGGAACGCAGGGACCTTACCGGGAGACAGATTCGCCCAACCCCCTCTCAGAATACGGTCGCCAAAAATTAGCGATTGAGCATCTGCTTGCCGAGCGATCTCCACTGAATCTGATCATCCGGACCACAACGGTCTACGGATGGGAGATACAAGAGAAAAATTTCCTCTATCAGGTGCTCCGTGCAATGAAAAACAATAAAGATCTGCCTGTGCCGACGGACCAAATCGGAACACCAACCCTGGCAGAGGATCTTGCAGAAGCAAGCCTGGATCTTGCGGAGCGAAACGCTTCTGGAATTTTTCACATAGCGGGCCCGGACCTCCTGAGCCGATTTGCTTTTGCCGGTGCCATTACCGACGCGTTCGGTCTGCCAAAGAATCACCTGAAACCCATCACAACTTCAGACAGGAAACAGGAAGCCGGGCGTCCGCTCAAGAGCGGTCTCCTGTGCGAAAAAGCCTCAGGACTTCTCATCGACTGGAAACGACGGAATGTGTATGAAGGGCTCTCCTATCTCCAATCCAACAGACCTTAGACATTTCTTGGCAAATGACGGCCCTTTCCGGGCGGGTATCCCGGGGCTGACACGTGATTGCCATTCGGATATTCTTTGCCCACAAAGCGGTATGCCATTACCATGCTCCCGTTGGATTCCAATCTCGCTCTCCCCGAAGATCCGCAACGTTTGTCTGGCTTCCGAAATCGAACCTCCACATTGCGTTTTGCGGCAGGGACATTGATCTGGTTAGGGATTGCTGCACTGATTGCCTTTTTTGCGACGAAATACATTGCCTATGTCGATGATGAATTCGCCGGATACTTCTTCATCCCGTGCACGCGATCAGGTTACTTCGGATCCCATGCAATGACATGGGGGAATCTCTGTGGGGATATGCAACGGGACATCTTGCACTCTGGATTTTTCTTTCCGCTCTATTCCACTTCCTGGTACGTCGGAAACATCTTTGGATTCCTGTATTATCCCTTGTTCCTTCTTTGGCCGGATCCGATCTCCAATCGTTTCTTCCATGTCGTATTCCTCCTTCTGCAGGCACTGATTCTCTCGCGTTTCTTTCGTATCCGCTTCAGCTTTGTCGCCATTGGCCTGCTGTTGTTCTTCCCATATTTTGGAACCCATATCATCGATTTCGGTCCGGTGAAAATACACACTACTTCCATCATCCTCACCTATGTTCTCATCGTTCGCTGGAGTCGTACCCCGCGTCTTCGTTATGCCCTTTTAATTGCGCTGCTCACGTTTCTCGGCATTTGGGCCAAATTTGCGTATTTCTGGATTTTGCCGCCGCTTCTCCTCCTTCTCCTCTTTGAAATTTTCTCACAGTGGCCCTCATTGAAAAAAACTCTTGGCCGCCTTCTTTTTACACACGTTCTTGCTGCAGTCGCACTTCTGGGATTGTTGATAGCTGTTCTCCTTTTTTCCGGCCATCCGCATGGTTCCATGTTTTTGACACTGAACCATCTCCTGGAGACCCCCTCTCTCTCGTGGGAAGAAATGATGAAAGGAAAGTGGCTCCAGTCCCGTGTTTTCACCTTCGCTCTCCAAGACCCGCTGATATCACTCCAATGGGCAACAGGCGGCCTGCAGGCAGATCCCCTTCTTCACTACTACTATCCCTTTCTTTTCGTTTCCATTCCTCTTTTCTTGGTACTTTTGCTCATCCTCTATCCTTCCCTCTGGAAAAAGTCCCTGCGACCTTTTGTACTCTACTGCGCCTTTTGGTTGACGCTCATCGTCATGGCAAAAAGCACAGAAGCACGATTGATGCACCATGCGATTCTCGCCTTTCCTTTCTTCGTCCTCAGCGCCCTCACAGCAATCATGCTTGTACGGGAAATTCCATCGGGACCGCGAAAACGCCTGCTCACTGTCGGTCTGGCCATTGCCGCCGTTGGTTTTCTTCTGTTCAATCTCGATGCATTTTTCTCGCTTCGAAAAATAAACCCGGCAATCCGACAAGATCAAATCGTTGTCTCGAACATATTACGCGATCCACATATCGTTCAGAACTACACCATTGTCATTTTGGACTACAACATCTTCTACCATACCGCGCTATACGGTGATCCGTCTCAACATCTGCTCTATTACCGCAATCTCACTATGGAGGCGGATATCCGCACCCTCAAAGCTATTGCTGCAACAGAAAAACGACCAGTCCTGTTCGTGTATACCCCACAATCGCCCTCCTCCAAAATGGCTCTGATCCGCTCTTCCTTTCTCCTGAAATCCTGTACCACTCTTCCGGAAAAATCTCTTCAGCAAATTCTTCTCGAAGATGATCGAAATCCTCAAAATCCCTGTTGACCGAATACACACCCACTGCAATTCAGGTTCCCTCTGTTCCAAGATAAACCAAAGCAGGATACCATCTCCCCCGATGGGTCGGCTTCGAACGTACTCCTTCGTGGCGCTTGCATGTCTTTTCTTTCTTGGATTCTCTTTCTTTCAATTCCTCCCGCTCTGGAATCCCTCGCAAACCATTCATACCGACATTCTCATTTTTGGATCGAGTTTGGGAGGTACGAGTGCTGCAATCATCGCGGCCGAACAGGGGGCAAACGTTATTCTGGCTACAGATGAAAAAACTGTTGGTGGGCAAGCTGTGGAATCGGGAATGAGCGCCTTCGACGATGTAGGAAAAGGATGGGAAAACTGGGGACTTTATGCAGATTTACTGACTTTTCTCCGGAAACGCTCAGAAAGTCCCGACGGATACCACTCCGGTCTCGGCCAGCCTCAAGTAAGCCGCATTGGTAGTACGCCGGATGATATTTCTTCTTTCTTTCTGGAACGCATCCGCAAGAACGGTCGTATCACTCTGCTCACCGGTCATACCATTTCCGACTTCAAGAAAAAAAATGGTCAGTGGTACGAAGCGACACTGACAGACATCCGGAATAATGAACAAAAACGCGTGCGATTTCAGTACCTTGTGGATGGCACGATGACCGGCCGTCTCTATGAACAAACTCAAACCCCGTTTCGTCTCGGTATGGATACAGCCGAGGAAACCGGAGAGAAGTATGCTCTTCCGAAAGCAGTGCGGGATGCTTTTGTTTCTGGCATCACGCTGAACGGTAAGAAACTGGGCAATCTGGGAAACCGCGTACAGGCGGTCACATCACCCTTTGCCCTTCTGGATCGCGGTTATCCGGGAGAGTTCATTCCCATGCCTCTCGAAGGTAATTCCTGCCTGAGTCCTGATCCCAATGCAGTGAGCCTGATTGCCGGTGCCCGGGTCTTCCGTATGGAATCTGATTCCTGCCGTGCACGCATGGTCCTCGCTCCGGAATTTGCCGATACATACGATGTCTATCTCGTCCAACACGGAACCGGATCTGTTGACATGACCGTCACTTCCCCCCTCTGGGCCAAATATCCTCTTACACGCCAAATCAGCTTCCAGAACGGACAGGAACCCGTCTCTGTCGGTAGCTTTCCCCTCTCTGACGAGTCTCCAACGACCTTCTCTATTGCGCCCGTTTCGGGAAATCCATTCGTGGAAGGGATACTGCTCGTGCAGAAAAATCTGCACACCGGCCCCGTTACCCTGCAGGAACCACGAGCGTGGGATATCCCGCTTGTAGACAACGAATCTCCTTCCGTATATGCCGACATTTACCTGACCGGATCCGATTTCCCACCCAATCAACCTCCTTCCATCAACGGGAAACCCCCCTCTTCTTTTGAAATGACATCGACAACGATCCGCATTCCCCATATCTCCCTCAAGGGGAGACCTGTGCTCTCGCTTCCATTGGCCATCCACCAGACGATCTCCGGGATCGTCATCATCCCCACAGCCTTCGACTTAACGCCGTTGCACTTTTCCAGCGACACACCGGATAAGGAAATACAGGCAGAAACACTCCCATCCACTTCCCTGTTGAAAAACACAGACACCACAATCAGGGAATGGAACTTCACCGCTCTTCAGGACGGCACCACCGTCTTCTCTATCGAAACAACAGATACGCAATGGCGACAACTGGAACTTTGGCAGGATCAGCCGGAACAGATGCTCAAATCTCTGGCTTTTGTCCCTCAATCCAACACCAGAAACCCCCAGCCGGTTTTTTCCGCCACTCTGCGTAAAGGAGCTGCGTATCGGTTGCGCATCGGACTTGCGAAAGGAGTGTCTTCCTGGAACCCCTTTCTCTGGTCTGCAGATGCAATAGATTCTTCGCCCGCCCTTTTCACCAATTCCCCGACGAAAAGTCTGACCGCTCGTCCCCCGCATCCCGAAGGGATCTACGACGTCTGGATAGGAGGTTCTCCGTCCTCTTCTGCTTCTTACACTCTCCTGCGTCCCGGTTCGCCGGATTTGAATGCGACCATCCCCATCACCCAGAATCAATTCCAGTACACGGGCAAAATCCTCCTCGATGAAAGTACCACACTGAAACTCAAGGAAACGGGCTTCTCGATCCTCGTGATGCCAAATACCAATGTTGATACGTATCAGTGGTCCGGAACCATCACAGATACTTCCTCACGCCTCACGCTCCCTCCCCTGCCTCCCGGTACTTATCGCATGATCGTTTCCGGAGAACCCCTGAAACCGGCACAGATTTTTGTGACGTTGGGAAGTGGTTCGTCTCTGCAGACGTTATCACTTCCCAAAGCATCGATGGCAACAGACCGTCGCCTCGTGCCTGAAACGCTCATCAGTACTGGCACCCCCATCACTCTCCGTTTCGAGCCTTCTTTCGCTCAGGCATCTCTCGGCATTCTTCTCTATCAAGAGATTCCGAACCTCCAGAGTGCATGGTCTTTTTCCATGGTTCATCATCCTCTGATGGGAAAAAAGGGGGCTGCTGTTCCGCTCTTCCCTTTCCGTAATATCGTCAGCGGAGCCAATGTTCTTGACGGGAAACCGGCGGGTCTGCTCCCCCCTTCCATCGGACGCGACACTCTCGGCATAACTTTGGTGGTTAACCCATCCAATGATTACGCAGGTTTTCGGGCAGAAACAATCGATAGTTCTGAAGTCGTTGAGGATTCTCGCGCACTCTCCGCCGCCTACGCCTACTGGATGCTCAACGACTCGGCACTCACCAATGCCAATCTTAACTGTGATCCGGCTTCCCTTTTCTGCACCACCAAGCGTGTCCATCTTGTCATCGGGCTCTTTGAAGACAAAATGAGCATGTTCCCGCCAAAACCGTACACACGGGAAGGACGACGCCTGATGACGAAAAAGATGATCACGCAAAATGATGTTGGAGCTTCTGTTCAGAATTGTGATGCAACGGGTTGCCCCGATCTTTGCCGACCCGTCAACACTCAAAAACTATTTTGTATTCCCGAGCAACAAAGTCCAACACTCTTCCCCGATGCTCTGGCGGCAGCGGGATACGGAATTGACCTTCATTCTTTCGTTACATCAACGGAATATTTCACTACGGTAAAACCACTGGCTTCCGCAATGGAAAAGCAGGTTCCTTCTGACTCTCTCGCACTCATCAGAGGAATATGGAAATATTCCTTCTCCAAGCCTTCTGAGGTCCCGCTTGGTGCCCTGCTCTCCATCGAAAACTCCCATCTTTTTCCCGCTTCTCACAATATCGGAACGAGTCAAATTGCAAACGGACTCTATCGAACTCATGTCAATGAATTGGCTATCGGGCAGTCGGTGGGTTACTTGCTCTCTTACTGTCTGGAACACCGGATAGAACCGCAAACGCTGACCGGATCGCTCCTTCTTTCTTTTCAACACGACCTCATTGAGAACGGAGTAATGATTTATCCCATCGCAGATGCCATCACGGCAAATCTTCGAAAGCCTGTGCAACATCTCGTTGCAGAGGGCCTGCTCGTTCCCCATGTTCTTCTGGCCGACAGCCCCCTCCAATCCATGGTCACCATGAACTATATGATCTTCCCAGAAAACCTTCTCGACAGTCAGGATGCGAAAATCCTGCGCCTTTTCTCCCAAGACGAAGTTACGAAGATTACGTACCGCAACCTCGTGCTCGCTCTGCACCCCGAATTGGAACATGTTTCAAATGAAACCGAATTGCATGCAGTTGCAGTGAAAGACGGCATCGTGGACAAACAGCATCTTGCGTTTGCACCAGAAAAATACATCGCTTCCACGCCCTCCAAAGGAGATCTTTATCGCACTGTCTATCTCCTCAAGCGCGGGAAGTGGTCCGGAAAGACCGCCCCATAATCATTGATAAATTCTTACTTCTGACCACTGCGCGTCTATGAAGAATCTTGCTTTAAATCAGCAATTGGTGTAGAATTACATATAGAACATCCACATCATATTCGTGCAGAACACCCCCTGCCCTTCTCTCACTATTGCCTATGTTTCGCCCGGCTTTGAGCTGGGATCGACACATGCTTCCACGAATGCGATGACGGCCTATGCCATGCATCTTCTTTCGCATATCTACAAGGTTATTCCTCGCTCCTGGACTCTTACTATTCTCAGCAGCCATAAACGCACATCTGCTGGTCATGCAAAACTGCCGACTACCGAAACCCTCTCCTCCCCTCCCATACGCATTGAACGGTGTTTTAACGGAAACAGTATTGGATTTCTCAGGCTCCTATCGGCCATCCGGCGATATCGTTTCGATGTCGTTCACTTCCAGCACGAAACACATTTGTATGGCGGGCCTCTGAGCATGCTGCTGTTTCCGTTGTTCATCGGCCTTACGCGCTTCATAACCACCCCCATCGTCACTCTCCATCACGTGGTCCGTCCGCAACAGGTGAACGCAACATTTGCCCGTATGCATCACACCCACATTCCCCCATTCTTCATCCGTTGGGGCTACCGGATCTTCTTTAGATTGCTCGGGGCTTTTGCTCCATCCATTGTCGTCCATAACGATTTGTTCAAGACAATACTGATTCAGGAGTATGCCATCCCTGCAGAACATATCGCAGTCATTCCACACGGAGTGGAGGATCCAACCGTTGACGCCTCATCTTGTAATCGACAAGAGCTTTTTCAACGATTTCATATTCCCCAGAATACAGAGACCATCTTTGGATTTTTTGGCTATTTCACCGGATATAAAGGCATTGAATTCCTCCTGGAAGAATTTGGGAAACACGCCCGCAAGTTCCCCAAAAGCATTCTCCTCATTGGCGGTCTGCCGGCAGAAGCTCACGCCGAAAAAAAATCCTATCAAACCTATGTCAGCAACCTGCAGAAGCTGGCGGAAAAAACTGCCCCTGGACAGGTCATCTGGTATGGCGCTGTCCATGAAGCACAAGTGGGTCAATACTTCCGGCTCATCGATTGCCTGGTGCTTCCTTATCGACTCTGTTTCGCTTCCAGCGGCCCTCTTTCTTATGCCATAGGAAGCTCTACCCCGTTCCTGGCCTCGGAAGAGATGCGACCACTCGTGCCCTACGAAAATTTACTGTTTCCTCTGCGCAATGGAGCACTGACAGAAAAACTCGATGCTTTCGCCAAGCTTTCGCCAACCGAAAGAGAATCTTTGACCACACCGCTTCAGGCTCTCCGAGAGACTCACCGATGGGACGCCGTCGCCCGCTCAACAGTGCAAACATACGAACGATCACTGGCACAGAGGACACACCACACAGATATCTTTCTGGTTGGTGCCTATGGTCAACAGAATACGGGGGACGAATTGCTCTTAGACTGTTGTCTTGCCCGGTTGCCACGTCATCGATGTACGGTGGCATCGGCGCAGCCACAACGAACCGAGGAACAGCATCACGTGTTCTCCATCCACTCACACAAACAACGTTTGACGCTCCTGCACCATATTTGGCAGGCACAAACCATCGTTGTGGGCGGCGGCGATCAATTCAAACTTCTGAAGCGCTCCATGGGAAGAACACGCCACGTCCTTCTGCTGCAGTGTTTCCTGCTGACACTCCTTGGACGCCTATTGCGAAAATCCGTTGTGTTTGTGGGTGTCGGCGTCGGGGATATTTCGACAGTCACGGCACGATTCCTCACAGTGAAAACACTGCAATGGGCTACTGCAGTGAGTTTCCGGGATCGTGAAAGCTATGATTTCTGCCAAAAATCCGCCCCCGGTGTGCGTGCATTGCTGAGTGCGGATCTCGCCTTTCTTCGTTTTCCGGTCATCGAACGTGATACGCAATCCACACCGGTACACAGGTTGGGTATCGCACCCGTGTACAACATGGATCATGCGGAACAGTACGCACATGTCACACGGGAACTTGGGAAAGCGACGGATGGCTTTTTGGGACGGGAATCTGAACGATCTGCCGTCTTTCTGCCATTCCAGACCGGTTATAGTCCGCACCATGACATCGTGGTGGGTCAAGAGATTCTCGCTCATATCGAACAAAGTCACCGCTGTTCGATCGAAGAATCTTTCGGCATTGAACGCATTGATGAAACCTATCATTCCATTGATGTCCTCTGGGGAATGCGGCTCCATTCCATCATTCTGTCCTGCATGTACGCCATTCCATTCATCGCACTCGTGTACGATGTCAAAGTCCGGAAATTCCTCGAAGAAATCGATTGCATGCAATGGGGCATCCCGCTGGATGAATCTTTCTCCGCAGAAAAACTCCTCGCTCTTCACCGGCAGCTGGAAGAACACGCACCGGACATGCGCCATCACCTTCACAAACAGGCAGAGCGACTGGCAGGCCGTGCTGACATCAATGCAAACCTTCTGCAGCAGATCGCGGCAGATGTGTGTACTGCCTCCACAGCAGACTGCAAAAATCCTGTGCTGACCGCCGAATCCTATCACTTTCCTTCGACAACGTGAGTGAACGGACGCCCGCCACCGGCACGCCGGAAGAGGCACCGGCAAACGCTGCCGTACAAAATGCAACAGCGAAACAGGCTCTTGCGAAAGAGACAAAGTGGATGATTGCAGGAATTTTTGTGATCTATCTCTGCGTACACCTCTTCATCTTCCGCGGGGTTCTGGTCCACCTTCCGGATCTGCTCACCGGCCGCTCTGTTCTGAACACGAGCGAGCTCGTCCCGTTCTTCGACCCTTCGTCCCAATTCTTCCAGCAGGCCGGCGGAGCCTTCAGCGATCTTACGAATGCCTATGAGTTTCGCGTTCGCTACTCCATCCTCACGACATGGATGCGGTACTACCTCATCCTGCCATTCACGATCGTGCTCACCCCGCTGTTCGGAGCGTTTCTCGTGTGTCTGTTTGTCAGCGGATTTCTGCGCAGACTCCTCCCCAGCGTATCGCCAAAACGCATTCTGTACGCCACAGCCATCACCACGCTCTTCGTTCATTTGATCCTTCTGCCGGCGAAGATCACGCACTTCTACACTCTCATTCTGGGATTTGATATCTTCGTGATCTCGTTCATCCTCTTTCTGCACGGGCTTCTGCTGGAGCCCAGACGCCCGATTCTGCTGTTGTTCATTTCCAGCCTCGTCGCGCTGTTCAATCCGGGCGTGCACTTTTTGGTGCTCTACCCGCTGGCTGTTGTTTTCTTCTGCGCAGGAACAGGAATACTGCTGCTCATCAGCGGTGGAAAGCGGACAGGCGCGAATGCGGAAGGCGCTGCCCAAGAAACAAGAAGGGTCTCACTGGAACTCTGGAAACGCATCGTTCTGGCATTGACCTTCATGGGAATATTCACCGTACTTCCGTACGGCCTCTTCGTGTATTTCTACGTCCTGCGCGGCGTGGGGAATCTGGCAGATGTCGTTCCCGATACGGTCGCATCCATCCGCGCCAGCTCGCTGTCTCTGTTTCATCAGATCTCTTTTGACGTGAGTTCCGTCACCGAAAACTATCTCAGCGGAATCTATATCACCCCGACTCCGCATTACGCAAAGCTCTTCTATTTCCTCATTGCTCTTATTCCTTTTGTCCTTCCTGTTTCACGCATCCGACAGGAGGCCCGCCGCGTGCGTCCGTTTCTGATTCTCATGTGCATCCTCATGCTCTTCGCGATGTGGTGCAGCATCGGATACGCAGACACAGTGCTTTTTCCGACGTTTCACATGATGCTCGCGGCAATCTACCGCCAGCTCTACCTCTCGCCGGGGCATGCGGCCGCAATAGGCATGAAAATGATCACGGAAGTCATTCATGTGCTCCGGTTTCCGGATCGGTTTCAATTCATCTTCTTCGCGGCGATGACCCTGCTCATGCCCATGGGCATCCTCATTCTCGAAAACGAATGTTCCACACGCTTCGCACCGGTCTTTTCCGCTTTCCGATGGATCCGTCAACGTTCCGACCAAACGAAACGTTTGGGACGTCTGTCGGGTATTGCTCTCTGTACGGCCATCTTCTTCTTCCCGCTCTTCGCACACTGGGAATACCGCATCATGCTGCTCTCGGGGGATTTCGGCGGATTCCTCCGGCCCTACAATGTGCAACCTCTCCGTGAGATGAAAGAGGCTCTGCGTCCCCTGCCACAGGGAAAAGTGGTGATCCTGCCCCCCAGCGAAGGACCGTGGATCGGCGAAACCGGTGACGGGCAGGAATACCGGTTCATTGATAAATTCTTCATCTATTACCTCAACAGCCCCAGTTACTACTTCGGGCTGACCGGAGACGCCGAGAGCAAATATTGGTTCTTTCTCCTCTTTCAGTCTCTCAGCCAAAACGAACATTGGTGGGTCAATATATTCCGTACCCTGAACATCCGGTACCTGCTGATCAACAAAGAAATGGCCGCCCCTCTGCAAAGCGCATGGTACATGCAGAAAATTTCGCAATCCATTGCGCTGCAACCGCAGGCGATGCCGCAGTTTTTCAGAAAAATAAAAGAGAACGGAAGTTTCGCGCTCTATGAATTCATCGATCCTGCCAAACCTTCCGCCACCCCTCTTCTCATCGATTCGGGATGGAATTCCTACCGGTGCCTTCAGGAACGTTCGCTGACGCTCACGCGAAATTACCGCACGCTCGCTTTGGATTCCATGCAGTTGAACCCGGACAAATCTGCTTTGGACGTCCTCACGGAAGACCGGACAAAAGTGGCACTCGATCTGTATGCGAAAGAACAACCCAATCGTTTCTTCCGTCCCGATCAATCCAGTTTCGCTTTTCTGGAAGATCACATCCCGAGTTCACAGTACTTCAATACGGTGTTCCCCATGCTCAATGCACTCACCGCGAGTCAGTACAATATTTTCCACATCATGATGCCCGGTCCGTACGACACGCTCACTACCTCGTTCGTCGGTCTCCTTCAACCTACCACCATTCGTTTTCCGCTCACTGTCGCCAAAAACGGAACCTACGAAATCCTGCTGCGGAGCGTGGCTACACAACACAATCTCGCGATTCGTATTGACCGCGGTCCGATGACCTCGATCACCACTCCTAAAGAAATCTCCTCTCTCCGCTACATCACTCCCGAAAGCGCGACGTTCGGAAAACAATCACCCGCGGACATCAGCAGTATTGCACCTGAAGCGCTCGGATCCTTGATCCCGAAAAAAATTATGCCTGCCAGCGACCAATTCACCTATATTCAATTGGGTACGACTGATCTGCTGGAAGGGAGTCACATGCTCTTTCTGTACAAAAATGACAGTAATCCCCTCGCCATTGACGGCATTCTGTTAATCCCGATGCAGAAACAGACCGCCGATATTCCTCTTGAGACTACTGTGCATTACCTCACTCCCGAAACAGTACGCGAATGACCTCCCCACCGATGTCACCATCGGCATCCCGTACCGGTACGCTGCCCACGCTACGCAACGGGATCGTCCTGTTCATTCTTCTGCTCTCCCTTCTCTCTTCCGCCATCACCCTCGTTCGGGAATGGGGATCAGGCACGAGGGAACAGGCGCTGATGGGCTCACTGCCGGCCCTGCGCGCCCTGCTCTTTCAGAAAGGAACACAATTGCATCTCTACGATACTTCTCTCCCCGCATCGATCGTACGATCGGCGCAGGTATCCGAACGCACCATGACACCGCGTCTTCTTTCGCCGAGAGCCGTGCTCGTCGGCTCGGACAATGCGGTCCGCGTGCGCGACATGGCATCGTCGTATTCCTACGATCCGCTTGCGGCAGACAAAAAGAGCCCGCTCGTCTCTCTCAGCCGCAATACCAATTTTACCTACTTCCTCTCGGATCAATCGGGTCGCACCCATGTGCACATAGATTTTGCCGGTTGCGGAGAGATCGCCGACATCCCGTTGCCCGCAGAAGAAAGCTGGTACGATGCAAAAAAAGTCTTTGGCGCACTCAATCTGCCCATGCAGCAAAAAATGCTGCTCTCTCCGGCCGAGACGTCACTGGCGCTGGTAAAACATGACACATTCCCGCGCATCGCTCTCGTTCAACTGATTGAACGGCGTGCTTCGGAACTCACCGTCCCCTCTTTTGATCCCGAACAACTGCATTTTTCGCCGTTCTTCATCGATGAAGAAACGCTTCTCTTCAGCGTTCTGGACAGCAAACACTGGGCAACCGTGCGCTACCACCTGCTCACCGGAACCTACGAGATTCTCTCGGAGAACTTCACCGATCACGCCTATCACTCGTTGACCGGAAACATCATCCTCCAACAGAGCTTTCTCGCCGGTGAAACGAATATTCCATTCGGTTCCGTCGGGCTCTTGGAACAGCGGAAGAGCATCTCTGTCCGGTCGATTGAAACCATACCGGGCCCGCGCGAGAACAATGCCGCAATCTTTTCTCTGCTCTTTCAGAAACCGAAAGAATCCATTCTGCGCTTCAAACCCGATCTCACCACGCAGTCCTTCAATGCCATTCCGGAGAGTGACCTGCGGGAGTCTCTGCGTGCTTTCTGGCGCGATTATCAGCTGAAAATGACACAGGCCGTCGGAGTGTTCCGGCTGCTTGAGCTCAATGCAGATGACACCCTGAGGCAGATCAAGACGATTCCCTTCGAGATCCAGCCGCCGGCAACGTTCGTCCAATACGTCAGAGATGCGGAACCGTTGCTCAACGCCCTCGAGCTGCCGGCAACACTGGTCGGGGAGTATCGCAAGCGGAGTGCTGATGCCGCAAAAGCAGGCGAAGAATACCTTTTGGTGGATGATCTGAGTTATTGAAAGGATGCGAAGACCGCTCCCAATCACACGGTTTTATGTTGCTCGTGCACAGCGGATTGCTATGCTGGCTCAGCCCTGCCGTGGTGGCGAAACTGGTAGACGCGCTAGCTTGAGGGGCTAGTGTCCGTTACAGGACATGGGAGTTCGATTCTCCCCCACGGCACCATTCAAACAACAATCTTACTCACCGGTTGGTCACCGCCTTGCCCGCCCTGTTCCATACGAAGGAAAAGAAGGGCCGCATTGCAGCCGTCACGGCCTTATCACGGATAATGAGCCCATCCATCGTTGCCGGAGTGAAAATCGCCAGCTTGTCGTCATAGATCACGAAGAAGGAATCCATGGGAAATTCCTCGGGCGGGACGAATTTGGCCTCCATCGGGGATGATGCCGGATCATCGAGGTAGCGCTCTTGGATATAACGCCGCGCGCCCGGTGCATCGATGTAGAGAAATTTCGTGCGGATTCTGCGCTCGAATTTCTTGGGTAAATAGTCCGATGCGATGTACGGACCGATGACCGCATTGAGCGCGTCGATATTCGCATACTCCATGGTTTCCGTTTGCGTGGTGAGAATATCTTCACACATCTGCTCATACCCCTTCTCACCCTGAAAAGTGGAAACCTGCAGCCCCCGCTGTGTACGGAGAAAGAGATCATCGAGAGACGGAAGGAGCGACTGAAGCGCGCGTTTTTTGCCGGTCAGTTCCTCTTCTTTTTGACGGAGCAAAACACCCAGCCGTTCCGGAGCGGCGGCGGCGACACGTCGGCGTTTGCCTTCGTAGCTGCGCGTGAAAAGTTGCAATGCCTCGAATTTTTCGGCGATGCTGTGAACAGTGATGCGATTGAGTCCTGTTGCCTGTGCCAATTGCTGAATGGAACATGTTCCCAGCCTGAGCGCGGCCAGGTACACATTCGCCTCGTTCCGTGTGAAGCCGAAATTCTGTAATTCAGGAATCATAGTAATGTAGAGAGTCATCTACATAATATCATAACTATAAGAATTTGTTAAGTATTAGCAAATTCAGGTTAAAATATTTGTAGTTTTCAAATATACGTACTTTGACAATATGAATATTATAACACAAAATCAATACTATGAATATCAGCGCTCCACAGCAACGGTTCGAAGGCATGACCTCTGAAATTCGGCAGAAATATCCCCACCCCGAGAGCATCACGGGTGAGCGGCGGTGCAAACTCCGGGAGCTTCTGCGTGTCTATGCCAGCGACTGTGCGCGTGCCCGATGTTACTTAGTCGAGGACGACCATGTGGCCCCTCTCGAGTGGAAACACCGGCATACGGATTTCGGCCGGCCGAAGATCTGGCAGCTCGAAATGACGAATAATTTTTCGCAGAACCACTACCTGCCGACCTACCAGTATCTGCTGCAAAAAATGGAAGAGACGGAGCCGCAGATCACACCCGGAAAAACCATCATGCTCGAAGTGACGACAGGGAGCGCCGGCATTGCATTCGGTCACGTCGGACAGCTTGCAGGGTACCCCCGCGAACTCTTCGCTCCGCAAGAGATTGCCAAAAACGATCCGGCACGGTGGGCGCTGATGAAAGAAGCCGTCGAAGGAAATGACGCATGCGGCGGAAAACTCATTGCTGCCGAGGGCAATGAATTCCTGGCATCGGCTATTCGTCAGTTCCGGCTGCGCATTCAGGAACTCGGAGGTCAGCAGGGACGGAAAGAAGGACGGTTTGCGCTCCCCAATCATTCTCTGCGCGCGGAAACCGTTGAAGCCTGCAAACAATCGCTTCTGGAAGCCATGAGGAACGGTGACGTGCCGCCTCTCGATGCCGCGATCGTGGGCATCGGCAATGGAACATCCGCGGAAGCAATGAAACAGGCGCTCAAACAACACTGCGTGACGAAGCCGGTGTTGTTCGGCTTTGAGGGGAAACACGATCCGGGCCTGTGGCAGAAACTTCATGGTTCACTTCCGGCACACGAGCGGGAAGACAGGGTCTGGATGTACGGAGTGGATGGAACGGGGAACATCGACATGGATTTCCGCTTCGTTGAGGCACTGCTCCACGAAGGCGCTCTCAAGGATATTCTCCTGATCAGCCGTCAGGAATGTGAAAAGATGTTCGAAACACTGAATCACGGTCAGACCGTCGAACATACAATGGGCAGATCTTCCGCGGCAGGCCTCGCCGCAGCCGCCCGAGTGGCGCGGGAAAACAACTTTCGGAATGTATGCTGCATCCGCTATGACACGGCTGCGCCGTACGGCAGCTCCGTCCCAATAAGTTCCAACCCCATTGACGGACAAACGCTCTACACAAGCCATGGAAACTGGAGCAACCACACCGATGCGCAGGATTACGGAAAAGATACCGTGTTCCGGTGAGCATGTTGCCTGTCACCTGTCTCTATCCTCCGGATCATCCCGCTCCAGTGTCTCCACCCATCCGCGTACTGTGGAATCTTTATAGGGATTGCCTTCCTGTGTCACCTCTCTGGAGAGACCCTCTCTTCCCCGGGCAGCAGGCGGCAAATCATCCTGATTCACATGCATTGACCGCGTGGCGCGTTCATAAGTTCCAAAACTTGGCATAGACGAATGGAGAGAAAAGAGACTGAAAACAGTATCACCGCCAACCTTTGAATAAGAAACGAGATGGCTTTCGAAAGTACCAGAACCTCAAAAGAAACACTTCACCAAGCCAAAAACGACAGATCGCGGAAGCCTGATCAGAAGGAGGGCCACTGCCGCAGACGTTCTTTTTCGGCCTTGGAAAGCGGCAATCCGTCCGCAAACCGCAGCAAATCATCTTTGGTGATTTTGGCTCCACGCGTGAGCTTCTTGAGCTGTTCATAGGCGCTGTCTACACCGTGTTTGCGCAGGAGAATCTGAATGGCCTCCGCGAGCACTTCGGGGTGCTCATCGAGTTCACGCTTGAGTGCCGCACGATCCACCGAAAGCTTGTTGATGCCCTTGAGCAGAGATGACAGGGCGAGCACGTGGTAGCCGAAGGCAACACCGATGTTGCGCTGAACGGTACTGTCGGAGAGATCGCGCTGCAGCCGGCTCACGGGGAGCTTTTCGGCAAAGTGTGAGAAGAGCGCGGTAGAAAGCCCTAAATTCCCCTCCGCATTTTCGAAATCAATGGGGTTCACCTTGTGCGGCATGGTGGAGGAACCGACTTCGCCCGCGATCACTCTCTGTTTGAACACTCCGCGCGAAATGTAGAACCAGACATCACGACTGAAGTCGAGCAGGATCGTATTGATGCGACTCATGCTGTGGCTCAGCTCCGCCAGATCATCGTGCGGATTGATCTGCGTGGTGTGCGCGAGAGGGTCCACCCCGAGAGAACGCATGAATGTGCGCCCAAAGGCCTGCCACGAAACATCGGGGTACGCGATAGAGTGGGCCGCGTAATTGCCCACCGCCCCGCCGAATTTGCCCTGCATGCGGAACGCTTTGAGCTGGAGCAATTGGCGCTCGAGCCGGTCCGCGAAGACCGCCAACTCTTTGCCCACGGTCGTGGGGGTCGCCGGCTGGCCGTGCGTCAGACTGAGCATGGGTACTTTGGCCAGCCGTCTGGATATCGCCGCAAGCGCACGTTGCATCCCTCTGAGTTCCGGAAGAATGACTGTCTTGAGTGCGCGGTGGATGAGCAGACCGTACGCAAGATTGTTCACATCCTCACTCGTGAGAGCGAAGTGCAGAAAAGAAGTGTACGGCTTGAGCCCCGCGATGCGCTCAAACTTTGATTTGAGGAAGTACTCCACGGCTTTCACGTCATGATTGGTCGTGCGCTCGATCGCCTGAATCGCCGCGGCATCTCTGGAAGAAAAACGCCCGATGATCTGCTCCAGAGCTTTGACTTGTTTGGCTTTGAGTCGTGGTAATTCGCGGATGCCCGGCTCGGCGGCAAACGCCATAAAATAGCGGATTTCCACTTCGGTCCGTGCGCGCATCAGCGCCTCTTCACTGAAAAAAGGACGCAGCACCTCGGTCTTTTTGAGGTAGCGCCCATCGAGAGGGGAAAGCTCGTTCATGGATACACAGTGTAGCAGGTGTGTGATACGTTCCCAAGCAGAAATCACCAACATCCTGCAGTCAGATCAGGAAATGGAGATGAATTAACAAAAGTTTAAAACTATGTTATAATTAAATGAACACCCATGAAGCCCCTCCTCTCCATCATCCTGCCCTCCTATAACAACGGAGCGTGCCTGCCGGCAACGATCCGGAGGATACGTTCCACCTGTCCAAAAAATACCGAAGTGGTGATCGTCATGGACGGAAGCACAGACGAAACACGGAGCATCCTCTCGCACCTCCCCGCGCATCATCCGCCACTCCGCGTCATCACCCACAAAGTACGCATGGGAAAAGGAACAGCCGTGCGGGATGGCGTGCGCGCCGCCCGCGGGCAGATGATCGCCTACATTGACGCGGATATGGCCATTGATCCGCTCTATGTGGCACAGGGAGTGAAATGGCTGCAGGAAAATCCATCACTCGATGCCGTGATCGCACGACGCAAAACCTACCACACCGGAACGGCGAGATTGATCTTTCATTCAGTCTTCCACTGGATCGAATTGCTGCTCTTCCGCATGCCCTATCACGATACGCAGGCACCCATGAAAGTCTTCCGCGCCCCGGTTGCAAAAGCGGTGTTCGCAAAACTTCAGGCACGCAGCTACGCCTTTGATATCGAAGTACTCTTCCGTACGATGGCCCGTGGAAACGGCTTAGCGGAACTGACCGTAGTGCAGCGGAAAACCCGAAGCAGCCTCAAGTGGAATCTGCTCCTCTTTTCCTCCATTGAAATGCTCCGCATGTACCGCACGTACATCGCGCATATCGTGATCCGCCTGCTGGTGAAGAAACAGAGACGGTCACCGTTCGTCGATGCGTATTCCCTGCGACATATGATTCTCTGGCCCTTCAGCTGGCCGCTTTTGTGGATTGCCCAGTTCCTCTACCATTTTGTGCAGCAACCCATGACGATTCACAAAACCCGCCTGCCCGATTATCCGTCAACGAAACCCGTGCTGATGCTCCGGCAGAGAACCTCTTGATACCAAGTTGCATCTAAAACGATAGGAATCGCACATCCCCTCACCCTCCTCTCCCCCTTTTCGGGTGGAGAGGAGATAGCGGAAAAGTATCAGACGTGTTCTGATGGAACACATGTCCGGATTGATATCCTTTCGAATGCAAATTGGAATGAGCATATCGAACGCCTTTTAGACGGATGCCGTCTGATCATCGGAGGGATCTTCTTCAACCGGCACCTCTTCCGGCTCCGGTTCGTCAACCACCTGCTTGCGACCAGAGAAGATGTCGACGAATTCATCCACGGTCATCGTCTCTTTCTTGAGCAGGACTTTCGCCAGTGAATCCATCTGGCTGCGGTACTGCCTGAGGAATGTCAGCGCCCGCTCGTACTGATCCTGAATCGTTTTCTTTACGAAATCGTCAATCTTGCGTGCCATCTCTTCGGAGTAGTTGCGGGCAACGGAAGGCTCTGTGCCGAGGAACATCGTCCCCTGCCGCTCACCGTAGGCCACAGGGCCGATCTCGTCGTTGCCCATGCCGTAGTGCATGGCCATGGAGCGGACGATCTGGGATGCGCGCTCGATATCGGAGCTGGCACCGGTCGTCATCTCGTTGAAGATGAGCTGCTCCGCCGCGCGCCCGCCGAGGAGCCCGCAGACCTCATCCAAAAACTTGGTACGGCTGGTGGTGTAGGTGTCTTCCTGCGGAAGGAACCACGTCACCCCGAGCGCCGTGCCGCGCGAGACGATGGAAATCTTGTGCAGCTGATCGCTCTCTTTGCAGAGGTGCCCCACGATCGCATGCCCGAGCTCGTGATAGGCCGTGATATCCTTCTCGTGCGCCGTAAGCTTGCGGGAACGTTTTTCGGGACCCACGGTCACTTTCTCGGTGGCATCCACAAGATCGCGCTGCGTGAGGGCGACATGCTGGCGCCGTGCGGCGAAGATGGCCCCCTCGTTCATGATGTTCTCGAGATCCGCACCGGTGAGCCCCACGGTCTGCTTGGCGATGTCATGCAGCCGTATGCCTTTGGCAAGCTTCTTGTTGCGGGAGTGCACGCGCAGAATCTGTTCCCGCGCCTCCAGATCGGGCTTGTCGATGAAGATGCGCCGGTCGAAGCGGCCGGGACGCAGCAGCGCCACATCCAGCACATCCGGCCGGTTGGTTGCCGCAATGACGATAACGTTCGTGCCCTGCTCAAAGCCATCCATCTCGGTGAGAATTTGATTGAGGGTCTGCTCGCGCTCGTCGTGCCCGCCGCCGAATCCGGCCCCGCCGCGCTGCCGCCCCACGGCATCGATTTCATCGATGAAGATGATGCTGGGCGCATTGCGCTTGGCACGGAGAAAGAGATCGCGCACGCGACTGGCCCCGACCCCCACGAACATCTCGACGAATTCGGAACCGGCCATCGAGAAGAACGGCACGCCCGCCTCTCCGGCCACGGCACGGGCAAGGAGGGTCTTGCCTGTTCCCGGCGAACCGACGAGCAGCACGCCCTTGGGAATTTTGGCCCCCAGATTGATGTACTTGCGGGGATTCTTGAGAAAATCGACCACCTCCACCAGATCTTCTTTGGCCTCTTTACAGCCGGCTACATCCGCAAAACGTGTTTTGACCTGCGTGGCATCCGTCACTTTCGCCCGGGACTTGCCGAACGAAAGAGCGGTCGATTGACTGCGTGCAATCCCCCGGAAGAGCCAGATGACCCCGCCGATGATCAGGGCAAAGAAGAGAAGATCCGGCAGAATCGCCAGCAGGATATTCGTCGCCTCGCGATTCTCCACCTCCACGATCGTCGGATTCTTGGGGTCGTTCCAATTGAGATCGCTGACCGAATCCGTGGCCTCTTTGTACGAACTCAGAACCGAACCCGAAGACATCGTGGCGTAGACCTTGTTATCGCGGATGACGATCTTGGTGAATTGCTTCTCGGCATAGCCACGGGTGATCTGGCTCAACGGCACCTCGCGCGCCTGCGCCTCTTTCGCCTGATCCGGACGCGTCGGCGCCATGATGGAGTAGATCGACATGCCTACGAGAACAACGAAGAGCAGAATCCCGAGGATTTGCTGCCGGCTTCCCGATGGACGTCCGCGCATAACTGCCATAGCCACAGAATAGCGAAAGAGCGGGACGCTGGCATCTTTTTTATCCGCGGATTGCCGGCGTCTCTGTCTGAATGGAAACGGGGTCATTGGCGAACGGCGGAAGTCCTACTACACTGCCCCACATGAATAGCGAAAAAATCAAAGAGGCGCTCACGCGCCCGGCCGTTCTCTTCGGCCTCCTGGTACTCCTCCTCGGCTACCTCACGTACTTCCAGAACTACAGCTATCCGCCGCAGCTCTTCTGGGATGAGAATTACCACATCGCCAGCGCCCAGAAATATCTGAATGGCGTGTATTTCATGGAACCGCACCCTCCGCTCGCCAAACTGCTCATCGCTCTGGGTGAGAAGATCTACCATGCCAACGCCGCCAACGATCAATTCATCACAACGGATTACGCGCAGAATCTGCCGGAAGGGTTCTCGTTCGTCGGCTACCGGTTCTTCCCTGCCCTCCTTGCGTGGTTCACCGCTCCGGTGCTGTATCTCATCTTCCTTTTGATTACCCGTAAACCTCAGCAATCGACCCTGCTCTCTTTTTTCTATATTTTCGACAACGCGCTGATCGTGCATGCACGTGGCGCCATGCTGGATTCGACACTGCTCTTCTTCACTTCGCTCACGATCCTCGCCTTTCTCCTTCTGCTCGAAACCAAAAACCGGCCACGCAGCTTCTTCGCCTCGGCTGCACTGTTCGGTGCGGCGTTCGGGGCGGCCATGACCACCAAAGACACGGCGCTCATCCTGATCCTGCTCATTCCGTTTTTGCTGTGGAAACTGTGGATGGATGAACGCAAAGACATCCACGAAATCCAGCGCAAGATCGGAAAGATGCTGGGCGCCATGGGTCTGGCTTTCGCCGTCGTGTTCTGCGGCGTGTGGTACGCGCACTTCGCCATCGGCACCCGCATCAACGCAAGCCTTCCGGACAACGGCTACTATCAGGCATCGGATGAATACAAAGTCATTCTGGATCAGGGGCTGACCCGCTCCTTAAGCTCTTTCCCGGTCATGCTGGGCGATTCGCTCAAGTTCACCTCACACTATGCCCGCGGCGTTCCGCGTCTGGATCTCTGCAAGAAAGATGAGAACGGCAGCCCCTTCTACTTCTGGCCTTTGGGCGGACGTTCCATCAATTTCCGCTGGGAAACCCCCGAAGGCACCAACTACCGTTACCTGTACCTGCAGGTGAACCCCGTCGTCTGGTGGGTGAGTTTCGCCGGTGTACTGCTGGGCATCGGGCTGCTGCTCTCGCAGGTGTTCTTCCCGTTGAAGGAACAACTCAGGCATCGCTTCCTGCTGACAGTCTTCGTGACGCTCTACGTCTGCTACATGATCGCCATCAGCCAGCTCGACCGCGTGATGTACCTCTACCACTACTTCCCGCCTCTCTTCTTCGGCTTCATTATCCTCGGGTTGGTCTTTTTGGAGCTCAAGCATTTCTGGACATGGAACTTTAATGAACAGGGCAAGAACATGACCCTGCTCATCCTCGGCCTTCTCGTCTTCGCCTCCTTTCAGTTCTACCGTCCTCTCACGTACTACCAGCCGCTGACGGATCAGCAATTCGCCCGACGCGCGTTCTTCGGCTTGTGGGAACTGACGTGCATCAAGTGCGACAAAACGAGCAGTCTCGCCATCCCGTGCAAAGACTGAGCAGCCGGACTCTCACCGCCGAAACCCCGCTCGCCTAAGGGCCAGCAGATCGCGGAACATGCGGAAGATCACGCGGAAGTTCGCGCCGGTCTGCACGCCTTTGAGCCGCGCATAGTGATGTACCGGCACCGTTTTCCACGGAATGCCGAGACAGTGAAGGCGGTAGAACATCTCTGCATTGATCAGGGCCCCCGTGGCATGAACGGGACGGATGCGCTTCCAGAGAGCGCGGTGCCAGACCTTCATGGCGCAGTTGATATCGCGGATCCACACCCCGAGAACGAAGAACGTGAGGATGCCGAACAGTTTGGCATTGACCTTGCGGATGAAAGGATCGGCACGATGCAGGCGACGCCCCGTCACGAACTGATACTCCTGCAAATACGGAAGGAGCCGGCTCCAGTCCTCCGCATGAAACTGTCCGTCGCTATCCATGAAGCCGACGAAATCCATCGTCGCCGCATCGCATCCCGACCGCACGGCGCTGCCGTACCCCAGATTGTGCTCATGCCGGACGAGCCGGATCGCATGATTGCCGGCTGCAAGCCGCTGCACGATCGCCCATGTTCCATCCGTGGACCCGTCATCCACGATGACGATTTCCGCTTCAATCCCCTCCCGCTGTATCCAGGAACTCAGGTTGGTCATGGTGCCTTCGATGTTCTGCTCCTCATTGAAACAGGGGAGCACGATGGAGAGACGCATGGATCAACGGCACTCTAACGATGAGAGAGGCTCCTCTGCAATGAAAAGATCGGCTGCATGGATTCCTGAATTTGAGCGCGCTAGACTCATGCTATGCCATCAGCACTCATCACCGGCGGATCGGGATTCTTCGGCGGCCTGCTGAAGCGAAACCTTTTGGGGCAGGGATGGCACTGCGTCAATCTCGATCTGGTGCAAGACACCGACGTCCACCCGCACCTGCTGAGCATCAAAGGGGATATCCGTGACCGGACGTTGCTCGACACCCTCTTTCGCAACCATCACTTCGATGCGGTCTTTCATTGTGCCGCCGTGCTCGCGCACGGCTCGCCCGACAAAAACTTCCTCTGGACCTCCAACGTGGACGGAACGCGCAATGTGGCCGAAGCCGCCGCACGGCATGGCGTCCCCTCCATGGTCTACCTCTCGAGTAACTGCCTGTGGGGCGAAAGTATGGGGCGTCGCATCACGGAAGCCGATCTTCCGCATCCGATCGAGTTGTACGGACGTTCCAAATGGGAAGGAGAGAAAGCTCTGGAACCCTTCCGCGATCGGCTGCACATCACGACCATCCGCTGCCCCACGATCATGGACGCGGAACGCCTCGGACTTTTGGCCATCCTGTTTGAATTCATCGCCGACGGAAAGAAAGTCTGGGTCGTGGGCAAGGGCGATAACCGCTACCAGTTCATCTACGCGGGGGATCTGGTCACCGCCTGCCTCTCTTCCCTCTCGCTGACCTCATCCGAAACCTTTCACATCGGCTCGGATGACGTGAAGTCTCTGCGGGATGTGTACGACTATGTGGTGAAGAAAGCGGGCACCGGAGCGCGCATTGCTTCGCTTCCGAAATTTCTGACATTGCTCGGCATGCGCATCGCCTACTGGCTCGGCTGTTCCCCGCTGGGGCCCTACCACTACAAGATGATTGCGGAGAGCTTTGAGTTCGACACGGGCAAGATCAAGCGCATGCTCTCGTGGCACCCCACGCTCCGCAACGAAGAGATGCTCTGGAAAGCCTACGAATACTTCGCCACTCACCGCGAAGAACTGAAGCACCGTGAAAACGCTTCGGCGCACCGGCAACCGGCCAAAATGGGGATCATCCGGCTGCTCAAGTGGATATCGTAATCATGAGGGTATTCCCTGAGACAGAGATCCGATATGATAGACGGGATCTCCCGCCTGAATGTCCTCAAAATCCTCTCCTCTCTTGTTCGTAACCGGAACAGTTCTCCTGCTCCTGACGGTCGGCCTCTCTGTGACAGCTACTCATGAGCTTTCTCCGAATATTTCGGAGGAGCGTTACCGCATCGCCGAAGGCCCCTGGCAGGAAATGCCCGGCGGACTGCCTTCTTCGGACAAACAGCAATTCCTCGATCTCACGTTTGTGCTCACGCTCCGGCCGCTGCACGCACGTATTTTTCAGGTTGTCGCCGATGATTGCATAGAAAAACTCACCGTGAATGAACAGGCCGCGGGCGGGAACATCATCCCCTTCTGTGATCTCGCGCACGGACGGGTGCTGCATCTCGGTTCTCTTCTGCATGCAGGAACCAATCCCGTTGCGATGACCATTCAGAACTTCGGCGGCCCGGCTTCGTATTCGTGGCGCATCGCGTGGTGGGATCCTCTCCTGCTCGGCATACGCGCACTTCTGCTGATCGGGCTTCTTGTCAGCGCGGTTCTCATTGTTAAAGGACTCGCCCTTTCGGGAAGCCCGCGAACGCTCTTCGGTATTTTCTGCTCCGGCGCCGTTCTGCGCCTGCTCTATCTGTTTGCGACGCCCTATCAGATACGGGCGTACGACGCGGACGGGCATCTGGAGTACATCCAGTACGTGTCACAGCATCTCGCGCTCCCACCCATTAAGGACGGATGGGAATTCTATCAGGCACCCCTGTACTACGTGTTCACCGGCCTCTGGGTCCACGTGGCAACAATCTTCGGCAGAGCGCTGCCGCTGCTCACGCGCGATATCCAGTGGATCGCCTTCTTCTCATCGGTGCTCGCACTGGCCGGTCTGGGCTGGGTCGTAACGCTGCTGTTCTCGCACAAGGAAAAAGTGGAGCGCGTGCTCTTCTTCGCTTCGCTCGCCGTGCTCCCGTCTCTCGTGTTCCTCTCGGCACGGATCAATAACGACGTCTTTCTCGTCCTCTGGGAAATCTTCTGCCTCGGATTCCTGATCAAGTGGTGGCAGAGCGGACGATGGCTGCACTGGTGGATCGCCCTGCTGTTGCTCGCGCTCTCTATCCTCACAAAAACCAACGGTTTGCTGCTGGTGCCCGTCGCCTTCCTGCTGCTCGTTCTGAAACAGCATCTTTCTCTCAGAAAGAAAGTGCTCACCGGTGCGATCAGCCTGCTCCTGCTCACGCTCGCCACCGGCTGGATGTTCACCCTGCGGAACGGAGCCTCTCTGAATCAGCCCCTTGTCGTGAATACGGGCAATTTGAGCTCGGCTCTCTTCGTCAAAAACACCGTCGAAACGTTCTCCGAATTCAATCCCCTGCGCATGATCGTCCGCCCGTACAACAACCCATGGGATGACGCGGCGGGTCGTCAGTACTTCTGGGAGTATTTCTTCAAGTCCGCTTTCTTCGGGGAATTTGATCTGGGAACGACTTTAAAACCTCTCGCCTCCGCCATCATTCTCTGTGGCTTTCTCGCCCTGCTGTATGCCGTTTACGGGGCGTGGATGTGCATCCGCAAGGAAGGCTGGCTTACGCTCCCTCTCTGGAGTGCGGCGGGCCTCCTGCTCGCCGGACATGCGCTCCACCGCTTCGTGACCCCGCACAGCTGCGCGCAGGATTTCCGGTTCTCGCTGCTCGTGAGTGTGCCGGTGATCTTCTTCGCCGTCCACGGGCTCCACCGGATCCGCTCGCCGTTTCTGCGTTCCATGGGAGTGGTGGTACTGCTGGCTTCAATTGCACTGCAGGTCCTGTTGCTGATGGGGCTCATCGCACTTCCTTAAGGTTTCATGGACGCTCATACATCACGAAAGAAGGTATCTTCTCGTTCCCTGCCTCTTCTGCGCAGAGGCTTCCTTCAACGACCCGTTCTGTGGCTGACACTGGCCTTCATCATTCTTTTGCCCACTGTCGTCGCGCTCCGGATGTCCTTTTTTCCCCACATCGGTCCAATCACCTATCGCTTTGACGGAAAAGAGATGGGCACCGGAACCAATCCTCTCTTTGTGAAATCCCAGGGAAAATATCTCTTCCTGCGCCTCTCTCTCTTTCTTCCTGTCGGCCAACCAACCACTTTCAAAATCAAACCGGATGACTGCATCGAATCCCTGACGATCAATGGAAAAACAGTTGCTCCGAAAATCGCGAAATACTGTGACGCCACGTTTTTGGGCCGCTCTCTCGATCTCTCGCCCTACCTCAGACAAGGGGAAAATGCCTTCGTATTCCGTCTCAAAGATACAGGGGGCAAGGCCGGTATCCGTATCACTCCACAGTATTCCTCACTCTCCTTCCTGTTGCTGAATCAGGGGGCTCTGATCCTCCTGGTTCTCTATGCGCTTGCGCTCCTCTGGCCCGTCCTCCGGACCTCCCCTGTACGCCCGCTCTGGACGATCGGCATAGGCGGCACGCTGCTCCGCATCTTCTACTTCGTTGTCACACCCTACTCCGTGCGCGGACATGATATGCAGGCGCACATGGATTACATCACCTATGTTGCTCTCCATTGGAAAATCCCTCCCGCCAGTGAAGGATGGGAATTCCACCAGGCCCCCCTGTACTACTTTCTCTCCGCACTATGGATGAAGGCAGGGCAGTTGCTGCACCTCTCAAAAGAAGCCATCCCGCGCATGATTCAATTCCAGTCCCTTCTCTTTTCTGTCGCGGCGCTTGCGGTCGCTCTCTGGATCGGAACTCTTCTCTTTAAACGTACGGAAAAACTGGAGCGTCTGCTCTTTGCCTGCCTCGTCGCCTCGTTCCCCTCGCTCATTTACCATTCTGTGAGCATTAATAACAACAGCCTCTACCTTCTGCTCACTTTCCTGCTCATCGCCTTCCTCATTCAATGGTGGAAAAAACCCGCGCCCCGTTCTTGGTACCTGCTGATCTGCCTGTTGGCGCTCGCATTTGTGACCCGCGTGAGCGCCCTCGTGTTCGTTCCGGTGATCGGGTGTTCTCTCCTGTTCCACAACAAAATTCCATGGAAAAGGAGGCTCCGGCAATCTGTGATCTCGATCATTCTTCTCATTTTGCTCGCAGGGTGGCTCCCCCTCATTCGTTTCGGATTTGAAAAAAATCCGACCAACAGTCTGACATTCAGCAGTCAGTCCATGAACTCCAAACTCGCTGTACCTACCGATGCGAAAACATTTCTCATCTTCAGCCCTGTTCGCATCCTACAGTCTCCCTACGCCTATCCATGGAAAAATACTTCATCACGCGAATACTTCTGGGAATATTTCTTCCGCTCGGCATTCTTTGGTGAGTTTTCTTTTCCCGATGAACTCAGAGCAATTGCCGTCCTAATTCTTGCTTGTGCTCTTTTGTTGCTCCCTTTCCTTGTTTTCAGCTGGGTGAAGCTCACACTCCATTACTCGCACTGGGTTTTCCCCTTGGGACTGACAGTCATCTTCGTCCTGGGAGCTCATTTCTTCTATCGTATCTTTGCTCCGTTTTCCGCAAATCAGGATTTCAGGTTCTCTCTGGCGATGCTCCCAGTATTGATGTTCTACCTGGTATGGGGAATCTGTGCCGGTCCAAAGCCCCTACGTTCCATTGGAACCTACCTCACCATTGTGTTTGCGTCGCTTTCGGCAATTTTCATTGTGCTGCTTGGGTTTTTCTCATCTTGAATGCGCACTCAGTCACGCCTTTGCCGATTCATGAATGCACAATCGATTCTCCTGCTTCGCAGTTGGGATATCTGGATTCCTGTTGTTCTCGCTCTTGTCTTTTTTGTCCTGCAGGCACGATTGCTTCCTCTCGCTGTACAGCCGGAAACGGATGAAGGGGTCTATGCAGAAGCGGGCAGAATGATGATGCGTGGATTTCTCCCTCATCGTGACTTTCCATTCTGGCACATGCCGCTTCTGCCCTTGCTGATCGGAATGGGGCTAAAAATTTTCGGAGATATGAATGTTCTGCGAATGGTCTTTCTCGCACTGAACTGCCTCTCCATCGTTCCGCTCTATAGCATTTTCAAAAAAATAAGTGAAAGCCGCTTCGCACCGGTACCGGCGCTGATTCTGTACCTCTCATTTCACGAAATGGTGCACCACGATTTCCGATTTCTTGCCATCCGCCAACTCGCAAATATCTTCCTCATTCTTTTCCTATATTGCAGATTGCTTTACCCCGAAGCACGTTGGGCCTTCTACACACAAATACTTCTTGCTGTTCTTTCGGGATTTCTCTTTTTGCCGGCCCTGCTCGATATCATCATTCTTTCCGTTATCCTGTCACTTTGGCAAGACAAAAGCACGTGCCGGCGTTCAGAGTTACGGAAAACAGGCAAGATTGTGCTCATCGCACTCATCATCGTTGCCCTGTATCTGCTGGTGATCCCACATGCTTTTCAGCAAGTTGTTTTTGAGCAACTCACGCGTCCCGGAGGGCGTTCAATCTCACGTCTCTTCGAGCTTCTCCATGCGAAAAATGACAGCCTGTTGTACCTGTTCGGTGTTTCTGGCCTCCTCGGCGCAATGGTCATTCTGCACCCGCTTCGATCCCTCATCGTCTCGATGCTCGTCATCATCGTTCTCGCCCTTTTTCTCTCCTCTAATTACTACCCTCATTACCTGTCTCTTGCAGGCCCTGCGTTTGCCTTCGGCATCCTCTGTTTTGTGCTGATGCTGCGCGAAATTGGTCGGGAAACGGGCCTGTCGCGCGCCGTCCCCATCCTTGGGAGCATTCTCCTTGTGAGTATTCATCTCTGGATCGTCCTTCCGTCGCTCCTCAAAGAATGGAACGGAAATCGCAATCCGGATTACCCTTCTTTCATCGAACGGCTCCGTTCGCTCCCCAGTCCTTTGCTCTCCGCACAACCGATCCATGCAGTCCTCGCACAAAAAGATCTGGTGCAGGATATTCAGGACGTCGCACTTCGTTCTCCCCGCTCCCAGAAACCACATACCAATGCCGAACTTGAATCAATGAGAGAAAAAGCCTGTTCGATCCTTTTGGAAGGACGATTGGAGGGCGTTATTCCGAAAAAGATGAGAGAAGAATGGAAACGGGAATCATCCGTAGTGGAAAGAACACCTTGGGGTACTCTTCTGCTCACCCATCAGCCACACTGCAAAGGACGCGGACAATGATTCTTCTCATCTACACGTCTTCCGCTTTCGGAGAACAGATCCGCGCGTTTCAAAATAGAGAAGTAGAAAAAGCCCGATCATCACCGCCGTACGCATGTTGAGAAGTAAGATGAGATAGAGCGACTGCTTTGCCATCGCCTCTTTCATGATCAGTTGCGTCGAAAGTCCGATAATGGCCGCGCTCAGCATGATAAGCCCATGGCGAACATGCAGAATCTTTTGAAGAGAGACATCCACACTCCATGCTGCAATCAGGGGAAGAAACCACACGAAGTACTGGGGTGACAGAATGGAACTGGTCAGTAATATCCAGAGCAAGAGAAGAAGATAATTCTCTGACTTGTTCTTCTTTTTGTTCTGAGACTGCAACCAGGAACGAACGGTAAGCAGCACAATACCGACCGTCATGATCAGATTGGCGATGTGGGCAACAGGAACCCCAAAATCATGATTGTGGTACGCCATATGATCAATTTCAATCCTGGCTTTCTGACCCATGAAAACCCGACGGAAGAGCATATCTGCACCCGACCAAACGCTCTCTGCCTGAAACGTGCGACCACCATGGTAGGTAAACATGTGATGGAGATTTTCAATGGTTCCTTGCACGCCAAGGACAGCCAGAGGCAGGAACGTACAAAGAATGGCAGCGAACAGTGCGCCAATAACCCACTGCTTTCGTTCACGACGGGCAACGGACAGAAACGAGAGCGGAAGAAGGAAAAAAGGAATCAATTTCAGTGCTCCGGCAATGATGAGAAAAAAAGAGCCGGAAGCCGGACGATTGTGTCTGTGCGCCCTCCAGGAAAGGTAGAGCGGAATCATCACCAGTATGTCGTTACGTGCGAAGAAAACCGTCTGCCCAAGAAGAAAAATGGAAAGGAGCGTCGCAAGAAAGAATCGGGCAGCCTCTTCTCTGGAAATCTTCCAAAGATATGCTCCGGCTCCGCCAAGACAGACGAGTAGAAATATGAGCCATACGACGGCGAAAGAACCATGAAAAGGATTGGTGAATAATCCGAAAAAAATGACGGACATGAGAGGCGGATACTCGCTGCGCAACAATATCTGCTCTCCGGCATTGTGCTTCGCAGCCATTGCACCAATGCCTCTATACACACCAATGTCCTGCGAACCGGAAATCGAGGGGAAAAACCAAATACCCAAAATCGCCAGTGCGATAAATAGTGCGATGGTGGCAGGAATGATTTTTTTCACCTGCGTTTCAATCTACAGGAAAGTGGTTTTCTGTGTCGAGCGGCAAAGACCGACTCACTTCCGGTACCCCGCCCCTTCCGCCTCCTCAGCCGTGCGGAAGTAGACGCGGTTGGCAGGAGCAAGAGCGGATGCCGAGGCGGATTCCACAGGGTAGTACTTCTGTCCGCGTTTTGAAGCGACGAAACGCATGCCGGCAGGTACGGTGATTTCGATCTTGTTTGTGAGGAGTGATCCGGCAGGAATGAGAAAGGCGCCGCTCTGATCAGGCATCACCTGTCCGGAACCAAGGAAGAGACGTGCGTCCCCGAGCATTGTGCCTTTGAGCTGCCCGTTGAACACACCGTCCAGATGCACCGTTGGAATGAGCGGGCGGCTGAGATCGCGCATGGTCATGGCGGTGACGGGGAGCGCGCGACGCTCCGTGATCAGACGCCCCAGCAGGTACCCGCAGATGAGAGCGAGGAGGATTGCTCCGAGAAACGGGGCAAGATCTAGCCACTTTGTGCGCATAGGACCCCAGAGTCTACACCGGAAAAATCGCAAGAAAAGCCCTCTGCCAAAGCAAAAATACCGAGGGTATCCTCATTCCGTGCTCTCCCTCATCATTCCCGTCTTCAATGAGGCATCGAATCTTGAGCCGCTTTATCAAGAGTTGACGCAGTCTCT
>Ga0247841_10003041_pt1 | contig 31834 bp, 32 predicted proteins | sample LaCruzMarch2015__2_FD_192410 | JGI IMG/M metagenome (GOLD analysis project Ga0247841, IMG submission 192410) | Freshwater microbial communities from meromictic Lake La Cruz, Castile-La Mancha, Spain - LaCruzMarch2015_18m | ecosystem: Environmental > Aquatic > Freshwater > Lake | place: Spain...
GATTATAATCCTTTGGCGCTGGAAGACGGTACCAGCCTCACGTTTGAGGTCGGAGTACTTCCTAATTACTGGATAAATAATGTCGAAAGATATTATGGCTGGCGCGGAGTTCAGAAGACTCTGACAGATTACGGATGGACAACTTCTGCTGTAAAAAGCGGCAATACTATTACCAGAAAAACAGGCTCTTACTTTTCAAGCGCCGACCTCGGCTTAACGGCAAAGTTTACATTCCCGCAAAAATATGCCGATCTGTACGTCGCCGTTCTGAACGGAAACGGATACAAAAATCTCAGTTTTGATAATAGATTCAAGGATGTTATGATTACGGGTTTCATATATCCGCTTGCGGGAATGATGAAGAAGAAATCCGATGAAATGAAGAAGTCAAAAAAAACGCGTATTGAAGGAATTTCAGACCTGACAGTCGGCGGATTTGCATATATGGGAAGGCTTGGGAACGGTGAATTCGGAGTCGTTAACGGCGGTCAGTATAAAAACAACCGTTTCGGCGGTATGGTTAACTTTCGTTATAACTTCGCGAAATTCGGATACGTGAAAATTGGCGGCGAATTGAGTATGCAGTCGAATCAGGTGCCGTCTTCCACTCCGGCGTTAACAGATTCATTATTCTCTGCTCAGGGCTTTTCAATATGGTTTGAATTCAATCCTCCCGTTGAAATGATTGCGGATAAACTTATGTTTACATTCAGATACGACAGCTTCGACCCGAACACAACCAAACCCGGTACTAATCTTGTTGGTTTTACGGGCGATGCAAACAAACAGTCTCTTATGATAATCGGATTAATGTTCAAACCTGCTTCTGTTCTTACGCTTGGCTTGAATTATCAGACACAGGTATTTGAAAAGGATTATATTGTGAAATATGACGGTACAACAAAGAGCAGTCTAAACAGAATATATTTTAACACAATACTGGATTTTTAATTTCTTTTAATAAAAGGGCGTATTCTGCAGAAGTTTTTTCGACTGCTTTTAAGAAGAATACGCCCCTTATTATTTTCTTACTTCACCACGACATTTACAGCGCGGTTTTTCACAACAATTATCTTAACAATTTCTTTTCCCGATATATGTTTCTTAATCCCTTCATCATCAAGAGCAGTTTGCTCGAGAGTCTTTTCATCGGCGTCAAAGTCAACTTCGCGTTTTGACCTTACTTTTCCGTTAACCGAAAATGCTATTGTAACCATATCTGCTTTAACGAGGGATTCGTTGTACACAGGCCAGGGGTGGTAAGCCAATGATTCGGGGTGTCCGAGTCTTTGCCACAATTCTTCGGCAAGATGCGGCGCATAAGGAGAAAGCAGAAGCACGAATGTGTTAATTATTTCCCTGCTTACTGTTTCCATTTTGTAAAGCTCATTCACAAAAATCATCATCTGCGCGATGGAAGTGTTAAATTTCATATCGCCGTCTTCTATATCCAGCGTCATTTTCTTTATCGTCTTGTGCAAAAGTTTTTTCGACTGCTCATCCGGAGGTGAATCCACTATACCGTTCTTAATTTCGCCTGTTCTGTCATCAATCACAAGTCTCCAGACCCTGCTAAGGAAGCGGTGTATTCCCGCTATACCTTCCGTGCTCCAGGGCTTGGTTGCTTCAAGCGGTCCCATAAACATCTCAAAAAGTCTCATCGAGTCCGCTCCGAATTCTATTATCACATCCTCTGGATTTATTACATTTCCGCGTGATTTGCTCATCTTGACGCCGTCTTCACCGAGTATCATACCCTGATTAAAAAGTGTTTGAAACGGCTCATCGGTTGTTAAGTAACCCAAATCAAACAATACCTTCTGCCAGAACCTCGCATATAATAAATGCAATACAGCGTGCTCAGAGCCGCCTATGTATAAGTCAACAGGCATCCAGTATTTTTCTTTTTCCATATCGCAGAAAATTTCGCTGTTTGAAGGGTCAATGTATCGCAGAAAATACCAGCATGAGCCAGCCCACTGAGGCATTGTGTTAGTCTCGCGTTTAGCGCGCTCGCCTGTTTCCCTGTCAGTTGTATATAGCCAGTCTTCAATCAATGAAAGAGGTGATTCTCCGGTTTTGCTTGTTGTGTAACCGCTCACTTTCGGCAGTATAACGGGCAGATCGCTTTCATCTAATGCCTTTACTCTGCCGTTTTCAAAATGAATGAGAGGGAACGGCTCACCCCAGAATCTCTGTCTTGAAAAGAGCCAGTCGCGAAGCCGATAATTCACGTTCACTCTGCCCGTATCGTTTTCTTCAAGCCATTTAATCATTTTCGCTTTTGCTTCGGATGTTTTTAGTCCTGTCAGGAAACCGGAATTAATGGAATATCCGTCTTCCGTGAAACAATAGCTTCCCGAATGCACTTTCTCAATATAATGTTTAAAATCCTTTGAAGCTCCGTTAGTATATTTTTCAAGCCCCTTGCCGGAGATAATTATTTCTCCGTTTTCGGACTTCACTTTCGCGAATGCCACATCCATGTATTTCTCCGGGCACACTACAGGGACAATTTCTATCCCGAATTCTGTTGCGAACTCCATATCCCGTTCATCATGCCCTGGCACACTCATAATCACTCCCGTTCCGTACGTGAGCAGTACATAATCGGCAATATATATCGGCATTTCAATTCCGTTTGCCGGATTTATGGCGAATGCTCCGGTAAACACGCCCGTCTTATCTTTTGTTAGTTCGGCTCTGTCAAGGTCGGATTTTCTTGATGCTTCGTCAATGTACTTCATTACGGCGTCTCTGTACTTATCGGTCGTTATCACAGGAACAAGTTTATGCTCAGGCGCAAAGACCATATACGTTGCCCCAAAAAGCGTATCAGGGCGTGTAGTAAATGCTTCTATAAATAGCTCCTGTCCTTTTTCCTGCTTCAGATTATCACTTGCCAATCTGAATTTAATTATTGCTCCTTCACTTCGTCCAATCCAGTTTGCCTGAAGTTTTTTAATGTTTTCAGGCCATTCAAGTTTTTCAAGTCCTTGCAGAAGTCTATGCGCATATTTTGTAATCCTTAGCTTCCATTGTTTCATCATTCTTCTCGTGACTGTGAATCCCTTTTCGATCTGCTCCGGCACTTCTTCATTTGCGAGAACCGTGCCCAGTTCAGGACACCAGTTAACCGGCGATTCGGAAATAAAAGCGAGGCGCCGGGAATTTACGTATTTATATTTTTCGTCATCAGTAAGTCCTTCCGGAATCACAAGTTCCGAAACAGGTTTCGCCTTATTTTCTTTTTCATCAAAATATGAGTTGTACATTTTCAGGAACATCCACTGCGTCCATTTGTAATATTCCTCATCAGTCGTGTTAATTTCCCTGTCCCAGTCGTAAGAAAATCCGAGCGACTGCAACTGCTCTCGGAATCTGATCACGCATTCATCAACTCCGATTCTCGGATTTATTCCTTTCTTTAATGCGAATTGTTCGGCTGGAAGACCGAATGCGTCCCAGCCCATCGGGTGAAGGACATTGAAGCCGCGCATTCTCTTATAACGGGAAATTATATCCGTTGCCGTATATCCTTCCGGGTGTCCGACGTGAAGACCGTCCCCGCTCGGATAAGGCAGCATATCGAGTACGTAAAACTTTGGTTTAGATTTATCAAGTTCGTCAAGGTCAGGAGTCCTGAAAGTTTTATTCTCAATCCAGAATTTCTGCCATTTCTTTTCAATCTCGGAGTGCTCGTATTTCGTTATCATTATTAAACTGATTTATATAATTATTCTTAATTTACAATTGCTTCAGTACTTCTTTCAGCTCCTCGTCGGAGGCTTTTGGACCTAATATTGTAGATAAATAACCCTGATACTTTTCAAAATAATGTATTCCTTCCGGTATCATCGGTTTAAATTCGGGACCAAGTCCGTGCAGGGGATAAAGTTTGACGTGCGCGTGATTTACTCCCATGCCCTCGATCACCATTGCAGTTCTTTGCGTACCAAGTTTTTTGTCAAGTCTTTTCCCAAGCTTCTTCGCCGCAAGCATCAAACTTAAATATGCTTCGTCTTCCATATCAAACGTGTATGAATCGTAATGTTCTTTCGGAATAACGAGTGTCATACCTCTTGTATTCGGGAATATATCAAGGAAAGCATAAAACTCTTCGTCTTCCCATACTTTATAAGACGGGATTTCTCCTGCGGCAATTTTACAGAATATACAATCTTCTTTTTTCATGTTTATAAAATTTAATATTGTCCTGATTTTCTTTGAAAAAAGGAATTATTTATAATATCTCTCAAAATAACTTAATTATAAGATACTTTCATTGTAAAACGTGCGTTATTTGGTGCTTTTAAAAAAGCCCGCTGCAGGGCTGTGCAGCGGGCTTTGGCTTGAATATGAACGTTTATTGAACTCTTTGTTTAATCATGCAATTAAAGCGGTGATTTCATTGACAAACATTCCGATAATTATTTATCATGCTGGCGTACACTTTGTGTCAATTTTTTCAGCATCTTATATCAATAATCAGGAAATACGCTAAATTCCTATGCCTTGGAGTATTGAATGCAAAAATCCTGCTTTATCGGAAATAATCAGTCCGAGCGAACCGAGCAAGCTGATAATAAATAATATCGTAAATATTTTTATATTATTCGGCACACCCTGCTTCTGGGCTGTAAACCTGTTCTTCTTCATGCTTTCAAACGGATCGTCTTTGTATTCCGTCGTGTTAAGCGATCCCAACTCCCTCGGCGCGGAATAACTTCTTGCCGCGTTAACGTTTTCAAATGTTTTAGCATTCCCCGTATCCGTATTTGCGGTTTCCGCTTGCCCGTTTGGGTTAAAAAACTTCTTAATTCTTATCCCTTCATCCGCTTTGTCAAAACCGTCGCCGTCGTCAATTCCAAATATCACATCATTTGTATCCGAAAAAATTCTCCGTGCATTTAATCCGCTTTCCCGGGTAGCTTTTCCCAACTGTGTCTCCGGTTCCGGATTATCCAGAAAATTCAGAACAAGCGAAACTTGATTCTTACTGAGAGTCTTTATTCTTTCCTCCAACTCTTTTAATCCTGCATCCACCGTGATTTTGGAGCTGTGTTTGGCTGAAACGTACTTCAATGCGCTCATTTTAATAGTCCTTAATAATTTTTGTAAATAGATTTTTAAGATGTACAAATCATTATGTTTTAAATTGCATAAATTTATTGTTCGAACTTATAAAACAATTTCAGCGCAGGTGATAAGCTCGCCCGGATGATACAATCCGCATGTACTGTTCTATGCGTATGCTTTCACTCTTCTTAATTTTTCTATCTGCGATTGTTCGCTGTCATATACTTTCTTCCGTCCGTCTCCCATCGCGATTTCAATGTCCCGTATGTTTTTTACCAGTCTGTGAAGCCCTTCTATCTCTACTGATGCCGCCTGGTCAGAGCCCCACATGGAGCGGTCAAGCGTAATATGCCTTTCTACAAAAACAGCTCCCACGGAAACTGCCGCCCAGGTAGGCACAAGTCCGGTTTCGTGACCCGAGTATCCAATCGGTACACCGGGATATTTTTCTTTCAATGTTAAAATCATGTTCAGGTTCAACTGGTCAAGCGGGCAGGGATAAGTTGATGTTGAATGCGCTATCAAGAGATTATCTGTTCCGACTGCTTCAACGGCATAATTAATTTCCTCATCAGTTGACATACCTGTAGAAACTATTAACGGTTTACCGGTGGATTTTTTCTTTTTCAGAAGTGAAATGTCCGTAAGCGAAGCGGAAGCAGCTTTGTAACAGGGAGGATTGAACTGCTCTATGAAGTCAACCGACTCTTCGTCCCAGCAGGAAGCGAACCAGTCAATTCTTGTTTCTTTGCAGAACAAATCTATATCGGCAAACTGCTCAAGCGAAAACTCAACTTTATGCCTGTATTCAAGATACGTAATTCTTCCCCACGGAGTGTCGCGCTCAAGATTCCACAGTTCTCTGGGAACGCAAAGATCGGGAGTTCTTTTCTGAAACTTCACCGCATCGCATCCCGCCGTTTTAGCTCCCATTATTAACTTTTTAGCGTTTTCCACAGAGCCGTTATGGTTAATACCTATTTCGCCGATTACAAATACCGGCTCTCCGCCGCCTACTAATTTGTCTCCGATTCTTACTTTTGCCTGATTGTTCATTTTGTCGTTGTTTAAATTTTTTAAAATGAATTTATTTAATATTCCGAAACAGGTAAAGCATATTTTTCATTATAATAATATTCTTGTTCTGGTACTCCGTTAAGCAGTTGCTCACAGATGCCGGCAATCTTTAATGAAGATGTTCCTCCGTTTTGATCCGGCAAGAGGGCTTTCAATTTGTCAATGTTAAAGTCGGAATATACTTCTTTCCCCAATGCCAGACCGATGTAAACAACTGATGAATATCGGGTGATAAGCACGTCGCAGTTAGCTATCATTTCATTAGTATTGCCTTCGGCAAACACCTGTGAACCGGGTGCGTATTTCTTAATTTCCTGCACGGCTCTTTCGGTATTTTCATTCGGATGAAGTTTGAAAATCATCTGTCTTCCGTCAGCTAATAATACGGCTTTTTCTATGAATTTCTTTCTGTTTTCGTAAATATAGGTTTCCCTGTTATCTGACGTGCAAACGAGCACATAATTCCTGTCCGGGAAATTATTTTTAAGGTATTTCCTGCTGTTGTCAAAATTCGGAATACCTGTCACTTTTACTTTTCCGGGATTGCATCCGTTTTTTACAAACATTTTTTTGTATCCTTCGGAAGCGACACAGAAATAATCATAAGCATCCGAGAGCCCGTTTGTAGACGTGCTCGCGAGGTAGCGCGGAAAGCCAAGGTATTTAGCGGTATAAAAAAACACCGTTTTTGGGTCAGTCATGCCTTCCTGTACCAGTATTACTTTTTTCCCTTTCAGGTTTTTCTGAATGATTAAATCACTGCATGTTACGATGAGATCATAATCGTTTTTCCGACCTCTGTAATCAATTTTCAGATTATTTGCTTTAAGATAGCATATTGTGTCATTCATTACCTTACTTCCGAGTACAGTAAAATCCAGCTTGTTATTTTTGGCAAGAACACCTACGAATCCACCGGCATAATATGGTGTAAAACGGCATTCATACCCGGATTTCAGATGCTCTGAAATCTGATGCATCATAGTCGTTTGGTTCAGAGTTCCTCCGATAAAAAGAATATTTTTCATCAAAAAATGATTTTTATTTAAATGATTTATCCCAAATTTATTTCATATAAAATTATATAAGCACGGTCTTTTTAGCGTCATGGAATTATTAAGAAATGTTAAAATAAATAATAATCGTGTAATATTTTACATTTTGTTAATATCTGGAATACCTTTAGGTAACACCGTTAATCTAATTTTGATATTACTTAACATTAATAGCTGATACTGAATAAAGCAGATACAATTATAATTTCGGATGTACATCTTGGTTCCGATGTAGCACGCCCAAAGCAAATCGTAGAAATGCTTTCTCAATATACGTTTAACCGATTAATACTTCTTGGTGATATTTTTGATAATCTGAATTTTGCAAGGTTAAAGAAAGAACACTGGGGGCTTCTGTCCTATGTAAGAAAACTGTCAAATCCGAAAAGAAATATTGAAGTTGTATGGGTGGAAGGAAACCATGATGAAGGTTTGTCTGATATTATGTCACATTTAATCGGCATCGAAGTCTTCAATGAATATGACTGGGAATTAAACGGGAAGAAATATCTTGCTATCCACGGGCATCAGTTCGACAGATTCCTTAATGAAAACGTGATAATCAGTTCCGTTGCATCATTCGTTTACGATAAAGTGCAAAAAATGGGAAATGAAAAACAAACGGTCGCGAGATTCCTGAAGAACAGGAGTAAAGGCTGGCTGAGGCTTGCGAGAAAAGTGGCTAATGGGGCAGTTGAATACGGAAGACACAGAAACGCGGATGTTGTTATCTGCGGACATACTCATAAAGCCGAAGAGTTCCTTTACCCGGAAAAAAACATGATTTACTATAATTCGGGATGCTGGACGGATATTCCGTCAACTTATCTTCTTGTTCATGAGAACGGGGAAGTAGAAATTAAGTTCGACGAATAATTATTTTAATGTATTATGACTCTGGTAATTTTATTACTGAGATTTGTTTCTGCTATCATGTGATATCCTTCCGTAAGTAAAGAATCGGGATCGGATGTTTCTCTGATCCATTGTTCGTAATTATCAGTTTCGTTCTTGTTGGGTCTTCCCGCAATAAGAAAAAAAGATAATTCGTCCCTGATGTCTTCGTATCTGTCTTTAATCTTAGGTACGGTTTCATAATCAGATAAAATTTCAATTACATCGTTAAATATTTCAACCCCCCAGTATATTTTCTTTCCTTTTGCGGGAGGCTTTGTGCTGTTTGTAATCTCAAGCTGATATCCCGCCTTTAAACCTTTCTTGAAATTCGGTAATTTATTCAATGTATCCTGTATCTGCTCTATTATATCGTGCTGTTCTTTATTGATTCCTGACAGCTTTTTTATGTAATCACCGAGTTTAATTGCCGCCTGAATCAGCGGCATATCTTCTTCTCTGATATTCCAAATTTTTTGTTCTTTCATTTTATTTTTATTTAATTGTTACTTCTTTTATTGGTTTACCTGTGCAACCGTCCGGAAACGGGATTTTCAATATTGTTGAAAGTGTGGGTGCAATATCAATAATTTTAACCGGTTCTGATGTTTCTCCTTTAGGTATTCCTGCTCCGTACCAGATAAGAGGAATATGTATGTCGTAATGATGCGGTCCGCCGTGCTCGGCTCCCCTGACCCTGTCTTCAATCCAGTATTCTTTGAAATTAACGAATACTTCACCGCATCTTTTTTTGTAATACCCGTTTTTGAAAAGAGCGAATGACGGATCATTGTGCATTCCATTCTCTAAATCCATGCTCGTATAAACAGTTTTTACACCTTCGATATTATTTCTGATATAATCGCCGGTATTGAGTGCAATATCATCAATGTTTAATCCGCTTTCTTCAATTAGTTTATTATTTAAATAAACCTGCTGGTTTAAGAAATAAAGGGCGAGATTTTCTTTGTTATATGTTCTATTAAGGTATGAATTTACAGAATCAAGAATATTTTTTGTATAAAAAGTTCCTGCGTCATATCCTTTGCTTTTCATGTATAACGGATTGTTGCACACTCCGTGGTCGGCAGTTAGAAAAACCAAATAATTTTGCGATCCGACTGTATTATCAAGATATTCTAATATATCAGCTATATCCAGATCAACCCTTAGATATGTGTCTTCAGTTTCTATTGAATAAGGCCCGAATTTATGACCTACGTAATCGGTAGATGAGAAACTTATGCTGATAAAATCCGGAATATAGTCTTTACCTAAGTTTTCATTTAATATTGACTCAATTGCAAAATCTTTTGTCAGAGAATTACCGAATGGTGATGTCCTGAGAATCTGTTTATTTTCGGATTTTAATTTTTGTAAATTGTGAGGAAATACGGGTTTCTCTTCACCGATGTATTTATCTTCAAACTCATTGTCGTCTTCTGTACTTTCTGTGTAGGATTCAATCGGAAGTAGTGTATTCCATGGTTTACTTAAATATTCTTCCGGTAAATTTTTTTCGTTAAACTTTTCTACCCAACCGGGAAGTTTGTCTGTGTAATATGTACTCGTAATCCATTTCGCATTTTCTTCGTCAAACCAGTATGCCGAACCGCCTGTGTGTCCGGCAGGAAATATTGCACCTCTGTCTTTCAGTGCAATTCCGATGACTTTTGATTTATTATTGGAATGAATTAGTTCATCCGTAATTGTCGAAGATAATAAAGACGAGGGTGACATTTTTCCTCCGTTTGATATACTGCCGACGGTCAGACAAGTTTCGTCATCTGCGCAATATACTATTTTTTCTTTTTCCCTGTCGTACCAGTCATTGCCCGTAATGCCGTTAATAGAAGGAACGGTGCCCGTATATATACTGGCATGTCCCGGGGCAGTATAGGAAGGGAAATGCGAAAGTTTAGCATTTTTACAGAAAAAACCGTTATTTATTAATCTTTTAAATCCTCTCTCGGAATATTTAGCCCGGTATCGCTCAATAAAGTCAAAAGCCATTTGGTCAACTATTATTCCTACTACTAATTTAGGTATTTTATTTTTACTGCCGGTACTGGAAATATTGAGACCGGCCGTTGTTAAAAATATAATCAGTATGAACGTAATTGTAATGACTTTTTTCATAAACACAGTAAATTCAGTATTATATGTTAATAAAACAATATCTAAACATTATTTAATAGTTGCCATGTTTCCATGATTCTGTTCGAAGTATCGAAATGTTGCTCTTTAATGCATATTTCACAGGTCTGTCAGTTAAAAAGCCCGCTGCAGGGCTGTGCAACGAGCTTTGGCTTGAATATGAACGGTATTACACTCTTTGTTATTACATTCTGCCGGACAGATTCCTGTCTGTATTGCTGATTCGCTATTCTTCATACTTCTCCGTTTCAAGTCCGGAGAAGTATGAAAGATAAATATCTTCATTAAGAATAAGCGAATAACCCATTAAGGGCTATTTAATGAGCATCATTTTCTTTGTTTCGACAAAGCTGTTAGTGCTCAGTTGGTAGAAGAAAACCCCTGAATTTAGTTTCGAAGCATCAAATTCGTATTCATAAGTTCCGGTTTTTAATTCTTTTCCTATAAGTTCTGATATTTCTTTTCCTGAAATATCATATATTTTCAGCGATACAAATCCGCTTTTCGGAATCGCGAAGTTAATTTTTGTAACCGGATTAAAAGGATTCGGAAAATTCTGAGCTAATGAATATGTCGAAGGTACTTCTGATGAAATCTGTTTTATTCCGATTACATAATTGACGGGATTGAATTGAGCCCATCCCGATGTCCAGTTTGTTGCTCCGAACGCTCCAACGTATGTCGTGACTGTGAAGAACGGATCCGTGAGCGGTGTCCATGTGAAACTCGCTCCGGTTAATGCCGGCGAACCTGCAAGCGGTACCCAACTGCCGTTGTTTTCGTATCCGTAAGGATTTGTCAGCATGGCATCGGTATTGTTCGTTAATACACGGTTTGCGAACGCCGGGGTATTAAGGAAATTGATGGCGTTAAATCCGTTTCCGCTCATATTAGCCGTGTCGCCTAATACCGGTATTCCTGCGAATAATAAATTCTTAACCGCCATTGAATCACCGTTGAAAGCATTTGCAACTCCGGTTCCGTCAAATCTGATGCCTTTCGGATATCCCATGAATATCGTATTGTAAATACTTGTTTTTGTATTCCTTCTTAAATGTGCGGCTCTTAAATAATTCGGGCTTATCGGAGTTGATGAAACCCTCGACGGACCGACTACGGTTACATTTGAAAATACAGGCTGTGTCCTCGGAGTTCTGAAATTATTAGGAGAATTTGCGTTGTTATCGCTTTCGAATCCGTGTGAACCGCTGACATCCGCAATGGAGCTGTCCCTGACCGCAAGTAAGTACTGGCATTTACCGCGGAAACCGTTATCTGTATCAAAATCATCATCAACTGTCTTATAGGCTATCAAATATTTACAGTTTACAGTTCCTCCGAACCATTCAAAAGCATCATCGCCTGAATAGCTTACCTGTATATATTCAAGTGTAGTACCACTGCCGATTCCGCCCATTGTAAGACCGTTTATTTCATTTCCACTGACACCTGTAAGGTTGATTCCCGGAAATTCAATCCTGACGTATCTCATTACTCCCGAATTGTCATTATCATCTGAACCGCCGTAATATGCAGGTTGAATTGATGTTGGTAAACCTTCAATTGCCGCAGTGTCTGAACCGCTGACAGTATTTATTCTTGCTTTGCCAAGTAATATTATACCGCCCCAGTCTCCCGGTCCGCGAAGACCCGGTGTAATACGGCTTGTGAAAATAATCGGCTGTGAGGCAGTTCCTGACGCATTAATTTTTCCGCCTCTTTCTATAATAAGTGTGCCGGTTGTAGCTTTGTCGCCGTAAATTACCGTTCCTGCAGGTATGGTAATTGTTGCTGGGGATTTAACGTAAACAAATCCCTTTAATATATACTTCGTCGAAGCGTTTAACGTAACGTTCGAAGTAATATTGTTGTTGTTTAAAGTTGTCGAATCCCAGCTCTGTGCCGAAACCGATGCCGCTAAGGCAAGTATTGCACATAGAACTAAAAGAATTTTTCTCATTTTGTTACCCTTTCTTGTTTTTTGTTTTTATAATATTAGTATCTGTATGAAAATGATAATAAATAGTTTGTTCCTGATTTGTAATTTTTTACCGCTAATTCCTGTCCGCTCACTTCCTGTATGAACTTCTGGTCCTGATTCAGTATGTCGCGTATTGCGAATTTAAGCTCAAGTTTGTTCGTAATTTTTTTAGAGATTGAAAGATCAAGCAAATCTCTGCCCGCTTCCTGTATGTTTTCATATCCGTTTACGCCTACTTCGGATATCCTGTCACCGAATCGGTTATATACTAAATTCACGCTCGTTCCGAAATTATAATTATCATAGAATAAACCGAGGTTAACCATATACGGCGATTGTCCCTGCATACGTCTGTCTTTCGTTGTTGCCGTTGTCGCTATTCCTTCAAGATTTATATTCGAATTAACTAATGTTAGATTTCCGTTTATGGAAAGGTCTTTGAATAATTTTGAAATAAACCCGAGGTTTTTTCTCGCTTCTATCTCTATACCGTAATTATTAGCGCCGTTCGGTGCATTTTCGAAAGTTTTTATTCTGTTTGTTGAAGTCGGAATAAAGACTTCTTCGATAGGTGCATCTATATATTTATAAAACAAACTTACGGATATAATTTCACCGGCGTGAGGATATATTTCGTACCGGAGGTCGTAATTCCTCACAAGAGTCCGGTGAAGGTCAACGGAGTTTCCGTATATGAGTGTGGATGATACAAAATCAACGTATGAAAACGGTGCAATTTCACGAATTTCAGGACGTGAAATTGTCTGTGAGTATGCCGCACGGATATTCGATAATTCGCCCAGCCTGTAAACTAAGTTTATTGATGGAAGTATGTCGTTATTCTTCAGATTATTGCTCACAGGATTCCCGATTATTCCGAGTGTATTTACATTTTGTTCATTGGATTCAAGTCGTGCTCCGAGAATAAATCTGAACCTGTTTACGGGAATATCAATCATTGCGTATCCGGAATATGTGTTATCTGTTGCATTATACTTGTCGGTTTCGTTCGTCAGTTCATCATAAAAAAGTTTGTTGTTATCGAAGTTATTAGGGTCAAATATCGTTTCAATCGGCTGTGCGAGTATATCGAAAGGCATTCCGATATAATATCCTACTCCGAAGTTCCTCGCGCTGAAATTTCTTCTTGTTCCGTTCAGAAGAGCGCCGAATTTAATTTTTGAGTTTGATAATTCAGTGTTTATCAAAGGCAGATGGAACTTAACAGGAAGTTCAAAGTTTAATCCCAATGTCTGGTTTATGTCTTTAAGATCGGAAAAAAACCTGCCGCCGGCATAAGTATTTCCGAAGTTAGGATTAATTGCCGCATTAAATGTTGATTGGCTGTTCATTTCTCTCTGATATGTCATGGTCTTTATATCCGGCTCTTGTCTCCCGGATTCCGAATAAGAAAGTTTCCAGTCAAAAAAAAGATTTCCTAATTTTGAAACATTATGATTACCGAATAATTGAGCCGAAAAAAGATCCCTCTGTGTGAATCTCGTTACATATAATTTTCTGTCATAAGCGTCAGAGCCCGAGAGTCCGTTTACGTAACCTGTGTAATATTCTGTTTCATCATCCGAACTGAGTGTGTACGCAGATTTAAAACTTATCTTGCCGCTTTTTCCGAGCATCGCATTGAAGTTGAGCAGTCCGCCCCATAGCACGGAAGCGTCGGAACTGCTTCCTTCGTAACTTATTAGCTTCGAAAAATCCGTATTATATTCGTTTCTTTCCACTTGTTTGTTCGAAAAACCTGATTTGTAAGAATATGCCGCGAAAAATCCGACAGGTACTTTCCCGACGTTAAATGAATTTCCGGCTGATAACTGGAAACCGGAATTCATGGGAGCTTTGTCTGTTGTTTGTCCCCAGTTGTTCGAAAAAGACCTGCTGAACGAAGTGATTTCATCACGGCTGAAAGTGGAATTTTTTACTTGTTGGTCGGGGATTATTGACGGCAGTTCCCGGCTGTTGTCTATTCCCAGATTAAGGAATAATAATTCTTTGTTTGATGCATTATAAGTTTTAAAAGATTTTGTGCTGGTGTTATCGTTAAAACCGGAGGTTATATCAAGATTCATTGTCAAGTCATCGGGAAAATCTTTTGTGTTTATCTGAACAAGACCGCCCGAATATGTAGCCGGCTGGTCAGGTGTGAAAGTTTTGGATATTACGACGCTTTCAAGAAGATTCGACGGGAATAAGTCGAATGAAAATGATTTTTTATCAGGGTCTGTTGACGGCATAAGAACTCCGTTGAGAGTAGTATTATTGTATCTTTCGGAAGTTCCTCTCACAAATACATATTTATCATTTACAATAGAAACACCGGTTACGCGTTTCAGAACATCGGATGCTGCTGCGTCCGGCGCACGTTTAATTTGTTGTTCGCTTATTCCGTCCTGAACTTTATCCGAATTTTTCTGTTCAACAAGCATTGCCTGCTCATTTGCGAGCGTAACTGTGGTTTCAACTATAATTTCTGCGGTCGTTAGTCCGTCAATCTGCAAAGCAACATCAATCCTTAAAGTCTCATTCGGCTTTACCTCCACGTTATTAAGTACTTTGTCAGTATAACCTATAAAGGAAACTTTGACTTCATATATCCCCGGTTTAACATCGTCAACAGAATATGTTCCGTCAATATCAGTAACCGCGCCATTAGTTGTGCCTGTAATTTTTATAACAGCTCCGACGAGTACGTCTGAATTGACTGCGTCTACCACCTTACCTTTGATTGACTGGGAGAACACATTTTCGCCGAAAAGCGTAATAAAGATTAGAAAACTGTAAATTAATGCCCTTTTCATATTCAAGTTTAAATTTGTTAAATAAAGTTATACAAATTTACACAAGCTATGTTAAGTGAATATTATGAATGTAACGAAATTGTTAAGAGAACATTACTAATGTGTAAAATCTCCGGTAAAATTAGATTATTTGATTTCTTACTGATATTTATTGCAGCACTACATCTTTTAGTTATTACTTTTTAAATTTAAATTTGCCATTTTACTGGAAATATATTATAATATTAAAATTATGAAAACTAATCACACATTTAACAGCTATTTATTTTTCAGCGCGATTATTAAGCCGGTTCTTCTCTTTATTATTATAAATTGTTCGGTGTTAGTCAGTGTTTCCTTCCCGCAGACCTGCGCCGGATATATCTCAATCGAATTAACTGATAACAGCAGAAATCCGATTGGTAGTTCATCAACTCTTAAACTCGAAACCTTTCAGAATGCTTTTGTTAGGGAATACTACGAGGAAAACCAATCTGTAATGCAGTTATCGGAAATACTGACAAACAGAAATTATTATAAAATATCGGATGAAAACGGAAAAGCAATGCCGAAAATTATTTCCGTGACTGATTCAAAAACCGATATCGAAATAAGCACACTATGCGGATATTATCTTATACAGATTTATATTGATTACGACGGAAAAAAAATGAACATCGGTTTTTATAATGTGCCTCCGCATGTATGTTTTTCCATAAATCCTCTGAAATTTCAGGAAGGGAATTTCTTCGTTAATATTGGCGTTGATTATACGCGTAACCGTGATTTTAAAAAGACCGGTGCAGGTATATATTCAATCCCTCCTGATTATATGGGAACATTTGATATATTCCGATAGATGGAGACGTATAAAGCTTTCTTTGATATTGATATGATAAAAACTGTTATTCGGAATCTTGTGAATAACGCAGTTAAATTTTCTAAAGAGGGCGGAGAAGTTCGCATCTCTGTTCTGCAAAAAGGTGACAACCTGCTTGTTACGATTTCTGATAATATGGTGTCGGAATAAACAAGGAGAATCTCGATTTATTATTCGCTCATGGATTGTATTTCTCAACGAAAGGAACAAAACAGGAAAAAGGTTCAGGGCTTGGTCTGACGTTATGTAAAGAATTTGTAAATCGTAACAACGGAACTATATACGCCGAGAGTACCGAAGGCAAAGGCACTGCCTTTACCTTCTCACTCCCTCTGACAGCAAACAAATAAATTCATCTTTTATCCCATACCGTACATATAACCTGCCGCAGGTATATAATGAATACTTAATTATTTTATTGATTTTTGAACGCTTTTCTTCCTGCAAATATTGCTTTATCACCAAGTATTCTTTCAATGCGCAGAAGTTGATTGAACTTCGCAATACGCTCACTTCTGCACCCTGAACCGGTTTTTAAATGTCCGGCGCCTGTAGCAACCGTAAGATCGGCAATAGTTGTATCTTCAGTTTCACCGGAACGGTGTGAAATAAAACAGTTATAGTTGTTATCTTTTGCCAGTTGAATAGTTTGCAGTGTTTCTGTTAAAGTACCAATTTGGTTTAACTTGATTAGTATTGAATTTGCAACTTTTTCGTCAATTCCCTTCTGTAAAATCTTAGGATTAGTACAAAAAATATCATCACCGACGAGTTCAATTTTGCCACCTAATTCCTGCGTCAGCAGTTTCCATCCTGTCCAGTCGTTTTCAGCCAATCCGTCTTCAAGAAGAATAATAGGATATTTATTTACCCAGTCTTTCCAGAGTTCGACCATTTGTTCGGGTGTTTTTTCGGATTTATCTGATTTAGAAAATACATATTTTCCGTTATCCCACATTTCGCTCAAAGCAGGGTCAAGACAAATTGAAATATCTTCATGGGGTTTATATCCGGCTTTTATTATTGCTTCAACAATAGTTTCAATTGCTTCTTCATTCGATTTGAAATTCGGAGCAAAACCTCCTTCGTCGCCTACTCCGGTGCTGTATCCTTTTAACTTAAGAATACTTTTTAGAACATGAAAAGTCTCTATCCCCATTCTGATTGATTCTGTAAAGCAAGCAGCATTATGAGGTGCAATCATAAATTCCTGAAAATCTACGTTATTATCCGCGTGTGCCCCTCCGTTTATCACGTTCATACACGGAACAGGCAGGATAGTTGCTTTATCTCCACCAAGATAAGTGAATAACGGAATATTCCTGTTAGAGGCTTCGGCTTTTGCGACTGCTAAAGATGCTGAAAGAATGGCATTTGCCCCGAGTTTTGATTTATTGGCTGTTCCGTCAAGCTCAATCATTCGTTTATCTATAGCTTCCTGCTCACCGGAATTCATACCAATAAGCGCACCGGCTATTACTGTATTTACATTTTCAACAGCTTTTAAAACCCCTTTCCCGCCGTAACGGTTTTTATCGCCGTCTCTTAATTCAGTTGCTTCGCGTTCGCCGGTTGATGCTCCTGATGGCACAATTGCCCTCCCTGTAATGCCGTTTTCAAGTATTACTTCGGCTTCTACCGTTGGATTCCCACGGCTGTCAAGCACTTCCTGCGCAAATATTTGTTTGATTTTCATAATATACTATTTTTATTTTTTTTTGTACGATACTGCAATATAGAAATCTATATTATAAGGTTCAACTAAAATAAATAACATTTTACGGAAAGGTTATTCCATTCCAGATTATAGTTCTATGAATCCGCATAGAGCTTTCCTAATCCTGCTTTGATATATCCAGATAGTTGTTAATTTATCCCATACCGGATGTATCATCTGCCGTCGGACCGTAAACCGCAGGAAGAGGTACATTCAACATTCTTAGATAAACGCTCAGTTGTCCTCTGTGGTGGAATAAATGATTATAGTTCATCCCCCTCATAACCTGTGCTCTCGGCATAGTAAAATATACCGTTTCCCCGTTGCGCAACGTCCAGTTTTTCATCATTTCCTCATCACTGCAATTCGATAGAGCATTTACTGCTTTTTTCATACTCTCGTCAAACTTTGCAATTAACTCTTCAGTGGTTTTCGCGTCACTTGGCTTGTAATCAAATTTCGAAAAATCCAGTTCATCCATTTCAACAGTTAAGCTTATCCATAAAGGAAGCTCTGCTATATGGCTTGCAAGATGCCCGAGTGTCATACTCTTTTCGTGAGGTTTCCAAGTTGCTTTGTCAAAAGGCAGGAGTTCGAACATTTTTTTTGTTGCCGCCGCTTCATGCTGAAGCTCACCGGCTAAGATTTGTCCTATTGTCATAGTTGTATGTTTAATTTATGAAATAATATATCAATTGTAATTTATTTAAAACGTAATTCGTTCCCCCGAATATACGAAATAATTATATTGCATTTTTAATAAAGCATTACTATATTTCGTTAAATAACGAAATATAAATGCTTAAACTTCAGGAAAAAATATTCAAAGCCCTTTCCGACAGCAGTCGTATAAGGATTATAAAAATGCTGCAGAAAAAGCCGCTATGCGTATGCGAAATACGCGAAGCACTTCAGCTTGCTACATCAACAGTCTCAAAACACCTTAGTATCCTTCGCGAAGCAGGTTTTATAACGGACTGGAAGGATGGAAAATGGATAAATTACAAAACAAATCCTGACCCGCCTAACGCTCTTGTTTCAAATGCTATGCTTTTTTTATCACTTCAGATTGAAAATGATGAAACCGTAATCAATGACAGAAAAATCACTAAATGTACCGACCGAAACATACTTTGCTGTAAATCGTAGTAAAGATGTTTCGTTAATCATAAAAATATAATACAATGGAAAATTCAAAAAAAATTAAAGAAATCGTAAAAGAAAAATACGGTGAAATCGCAAATCAATCAAAAACAGTGAATGAATCATCTTGTTGCGGAGTTGGCAGCTGTACCGGAGTTGATTATACTATCTTCAGCGAAGATTATTCAAAACTTAAAGGATATAATCCCGATGCTGACCTCGGACTTGGCTGTGGACTGCCGACAGAGTTCGCACTCATTAAAGAAGGCGACACAGTTCTTGACCTCGGTTCCGGCGCGGGTAATGATGCGTTCGTAGCAAGGGCGATTACAGGCGAAAAAGGAAAAGTAATTGGTCTGGATTTTACAGAAGAAATGATTGAAAAAGCCCGTGCTAACACAGAAAAACTCGGATACAATAATGTGGAATTCCGTTTCGGCGATATTGAAAAGATGCCTGTAACGGCAAATAAAGCTGATGTTATTATAAGTAATTGCGTACTAAACCTCGTTCCAGATAAAGAAAAAGCGTTTAAGGAAATTTACAGAGTTCTTAAAACGGAAGGGCATTTTTCGGTTTCCGATGTCGTAGCTACGGGTGATCTGCCGCAATCAATCAAATCAGGCGCAGAACTGTATGCGGGATGCGTATCGGGCGCGATTAAGAAAGAAGAATATCTCGGAATAATTGAAGATGCAGGGTTTGTAAATCTCCGGATTCAGAAAGAGCGCGTTATCGAAATCCCTGAGGATATTTATCTGAAATTTATTTCACTTGAAGAACTTGAATCGTTTAAGAAATCGGGAGTAAATCTTGTAAGCATCAATGTTTATGCTGATAAACCTTCACAGCCATGCTGTGATCCAAAAGCGGGATGCTGTTAATGGAAAAACAGAAAGTTTTATTCGTATGCATTCACAACAGCGCACGCAGTCAAATGGCAGAAGCTTTTGTAAATTCTTATCACGATGATAAATGTATTGCTGAAAGCGCAGGACTTGAGCCGGGAATCCTGAATACGCTTGTCGTAAAATCAATGTCAGAAATTAATATTGATATCTCAAAGAATAAGACAAAGGATGTTTTTGAGTTTTTTAAAACAGGCAGGAGATATGACTATGTAATAACCGTATGCGATGAAGCATCGGGACAGAGATGTCCCATTTTCCCGGGTGCATTAAAAAAAGTCAGCTGGTCATTTGAAGACCCGTCCTCATTCACTGGAACAGAAGATGAAAAACTTATAAAAATTGCTAAAGTAAGAGATGCGATAAAAACAAAAGTAGAAGAATTTGTTAATTCATTAAAAGTATAATACTATGGTAGAAGTAAGAGTTCTTGGAAGTGGCTGTGCAAGATGCAAGGAGTTAGAAAAAATGTGTTATAATGTCGCGGCTGAAAATAATATTGACGCTGACATACAAAAAATATCGGATTTAAAAGAGATTATGTCATACGGCATTATGCAGACACCCGGACTGGTTATAAACGGAGAAATGAAAATCAGCGGTAAATTACCGTCTGCACCGACACTGCTTCGCTGGTTGCAGGGAGCATAAATTGGTATTTAGTATTAAGTATTAAGTATTTAGTATTTAGTATTTAGTAATTAGTATTTAGTATAGAGAAGAGCTTATCTTATGAAGTATAAATATAATATCTGGTTTGTAACCGGGCTGATTGTTATCTGGTTTTTGATATATTTTAATCTTGAAAGATTAGCAGGGGTTATATACCAAATAACAGGATTATCTTCGATTAAAGACGGTTATGCCCGCTCGATAGAATTTTTTATATACGAAGTTCTGAAAGTTCTTCTGCTCCTTACATTAATTGTTTTCGTAATGGGGATAATACGCACTTATTTCTCTCCCGAAAAAACACGCGCGTTGCTCGAAAAGAAATCTCATTTTCTTGGGAATATACTGGCTTCAGTTCTCGGTATTTTCACACCGTTTTGTTCGTGTTCGGCAGTTCCCCTATTTATAGGGTTTGTTGAAGCAGGCATTCCGCTCGGAGTTACACTCTCATTCCTGATCGCCGCACCTATGATAAACGAAGTTGCAGTAATATTACTATTCGGACTCTTCGGCTGGAAAACTGCAGTTATATACGTATCTACAGGATTAGTGATTGCAATCATATCAGGATATATTATCGGGAAACTGAAACTTGAAAGATTTGTTGAACCTTGGGTATATGAAATAAAAAGCAGTAAACAGGAAACCGGAGAAGATACGGTTAATTTTTCAGACAGAATTAATGACGGTTATATTGCTGTTAAAGACATTGTCGGTAAGGTCTGGATATACATAGTAATCGGCGTGGGTGTGGGCTCTCTTGCTCACGGTTATGTACCTGAAGATTTTATGGCGGGATTTATGGGGAAATCAAACTGGTGGGCTGTTCCGCTTTCGGTATTAATAGGCATACCATTGTATTCAAATGCCGCGGGTATTATGCCTATAGTACAGGTATTACTTGAAAAAGGTGCATCTCTCGGAACGGCGCTTGCATTCATGATGGCTGTTATAGGTCTTTCATTGCCTGAAGCAATTATTTTAAAAAAAGTATTAAAATTACCCATGATATTCATCTTCTTTGGTATTGTAGGAGTTGGTATAATAATAACAGGGTATATTTTTAATTTAATATATTAAAATATCAGTTATGGAAAAGATAACAAAAAAGCTTTCGTTTCTGGACAGGTATCTTACTTTATGGATATTCACGGCTATGCTTCTGGCTGTACTAACGGGTTATTTCTTTCCCAGGATTACCGGGTTCTGGAATTCGTTTCAATCCGGAACCACAAATATTCCGATTGCCATAGGATTAATACTTATGATGTATCCGCCGCTTGCAAAAGTAAGGTATGAAGACCTCGGGAAGGTATTCAGAAATTATAAAATACTGTCACTTTCGCTTGTTCAGAACTGGATAATAGGTCCGTTGCTTATGTTCTTTCTTGCAATCTTCTTTCTGCAGGATTATCCCGAATACATGGCAGGTTTAATATTAATTGGGCTCGCAAGATGCATAGCGATGGTCATTGTATGGAATGAACTCGCGAAAGGCGATACGGAATACGCGGCTGGATTAGTCGCGCTTAATTCAGTGTTTCAGGTACTATTCTTTTCGATTTACGCGTATATATTTTTAACTGTATTCCCAAATTTGCTTGGTATTAAGGCTTTCGCGGTAAATATCACTATAGGACAGATTGCCGAAAGTGTCTTTATATATCTCGGGATACCATTTATAGCCGGAATACTGACAAGGCTTATACTTGTAAATCTAAAAGGCAAAGACTGGTATCACCAAAAGTTTATTCCTAAGATAAGCCCGATAACTTTAATCGCTTTGCTTTTTACAATATTTGTGATGTTTACGCTGAAAGGCGAATTTATTATAAAGATACCTTTAGATGTTGTACGCATTGCAATTCCGCTTATTATTTATTTTATAATAATGTTCTTAGTATCGTTTTATATGGGGAAGAAAGTCGGAGCGGATTATTCAAAAACAGCAACACTCTCATTCACTGCGGCGAGCAATAATTTTGAACTCGCAATTGCGGTAGCAGTAGCGGTGTTTGGCATAAATTCAGGTGAAGCATTCGCGGCTGTTATTGGTCCGTTGGTAGAGGTTCCGGTTTTGATAGGTCTTGTCAATGTATCGCTCTGGTTTAAGAAAAAATATTTTCCGGTAACAGGTTAAGTGTTAAAGGTTCAAATAAAATGAGTTTATTATTAGAAATATGAAGTACATCATTATTATTTTTACATTAAGCATAATGTTTTTTTCCTGCACAACGGGCACAAAAAAAGCGCAGGAAAAGAAAACAGAAAGCGGCGTATCATATACGATGTATTATTTTCACCCGACAGCAAGGTGCGAAAGCTGTATTAGTATAGAAAATTACACGAAAGAATTACTCGAAACGAAATATAAGTCTAACCCTGAAATAAAATTCATCGCATTGAACATAGAAGATTCCCAGAACGAACATTTCAGGAAAGATTATAATTTAAAATTCAGTTCGGTGATACTGACAAAACAAAGAAATACAAAAGAAGAGAAATATAAAAACCTCGACAGCATATGGACTTACAGCGGTGATAAAGACGGATTTATCAAGTATGCGAATCTGGAAATACAGAATTTTATAAAATGATAATAAAAGTATTAGGTTCGGGATGTAACAGATGCGAAAAACTTTACAGGAGAGTTACAGAGGTTGTAATAAGTAATAAGATAGATGCCGAAATAATCAAAATTGAAGACATAAAAGAATTTATGAAATACGGAATACTATTAACCCCGGCATTAGTAATAAACGAAAAACTTGTTTGCTCGATAAATGTTCCTTCAGAAAAAGATATATTAAAATATATTAATCAAAATTCTTAAAAAAACAAAACAATGAAAAAACAGATTATCTTGTTATTATTTATTTCAATTTTTCTTGTCTCTTGCAAAAAAAGCAGTACCGAAAATATCAATCAGACTTCCGGGGTTTCGGCAAAGGACTCCGTAAAATATAAAATCGAATTCGTTGAGCTCGGCTCGGTGAACTGCATTCCATGCAAGAAAATGCAGCCTATAATGAAATCAATCGAAGAGAAATACAAAGGACTCGTGAAAGTTACATTCCACGATGTGTGGAAAGACACAAAAAAAGAGGAAGTTTACGGGATAGATCTGATACCAACACAGGTATTCAAAGACGCAAGCGGAAAGGAATTAATGAGGCATCAGGGATTTTTTGCCGAAGAAGAAATAGATAAGTTTTTTCAATCACAGGGAATAAACATACCGCAATAATATGATTGATAGCATTTTTGAATTTCTCAGCATTGCGCTGACGGGCAATCCATATACTGCCGTTTTTGCGTCTTTCGGATGGGGAATAGTCAGTGTTCTATTAAGTCCCTGTCACCTTTCAAGCATACCGTTAGTTGTTGGATTCATCAACTCGCAGGGTGAAATTACCATTAAAAGGACTTTTACGATATCGCTTGTTTTCGGGGTTGGAATACTGATAACTATTGCTCTCATAGGAATAATCACTGCAATTGCCGGCAGGCTTATGGGGGATATAGGAGCTATCGGAAACTATATTGTTGCATTTGTTTTTTTTGTGATAGGTTTATACCTGATGGACATAATAAAACTTCCGTGGGAAGGCGCCGGCATAAAACCGACCAAGCATAAAGGAGTTCTTGCCGCTTTGATACTCGGACTTCTGTTCGGTATCGGACTTGGTCCCTGCACGTTCGCGTACATGGCTCCAGTACTCGGAGTCGTATTTCAGGTCTCAAAAACAAATATTCTATATTCAATTATTTTGCTCTTTGCTTTTGGAGTAGGGCATATATTAGTAATCGTTGCGGCAGGAACACTGACAAAGAAAGTTCAGCAATATCTTAACTGGACAGAAAAATCGAAAGCCGCTGTATTTATAAAGCGTATTTGCGGTGTTCTGGTTATTCTCGGGGGGATATATATGATTTACAACACATATTAAGAAAGTAAAACATGAAATTATTATTAACTATTTTAGTTCTTGTATTCATAAATTCATCGCAAATATTTGCGCAGTATTACACCGATTTTGCGGGAGAAGATATCAATGGAAATGAAATAAAATTAGGTTCATATATTGAAAAAGGTCCTGTAATGCTGGGGTTCTGGCGGTCGTGGTGTCCGTCTTGTAAGGAAGAGCAGAGAAATATGCAAATATTATATGAGAAGTATAAACAAAAGGGTTTCTCATATATCGGCGTGAATATTGATAACCAAAAATCCGTATCGAAAGTGAAATCTTATGTTTCGACGATGGGTTTTACATTTCCTGTTATCCTTGACACCGACAAGAAAATCTTTGAAATGTACGGGGGGTCTGAAGATGCCGTTCCATACTATTTGATTATCGGTAAAGATAAAAATGTTTTGCACACGCATTTAGGATATAAAAGCGGCGACGAGAAAATGATTGAGGACGAAATCAAAGAAGCATTAGGCATCAGGTGATTTTGAGAGAGAGTAATATAATAAATTGTGTTGTTCTTTTTATTGTATTATCTCTTTTTTTATATGAGAACGGATACTCTCAGAACAATTTAAACGTAAAAGCTTCTCTGAATAATTTATTCAGATACGGAAGCGGGAAAGAAATTGTAAACGGACTGGAAAACACAAAAGAATACTTTGAAAATATCAGCGATGCGCGATTGCAGGTTAACGATATAGTGTTCGGAGTGAGATATGAAATAAGCAAACCGATTGAATACGGAGTTGATTTTATAGGGATAAAGAAGAGATACATTGAATATAACGGCGCGGACGTACTGAATGTAAGAGCAGGTGATTTCTGGGAAATGATAGGCAGAGGACTTTCGATGAATACTTTTGAACAAAGACAATTGTATTACGATACGGGAATAGACGGAGCGAGGATAATTTTCAAAAAGAATATTGGCGGTAAGAATACAGTTAAAATAAAATCTGAAATACTTGCCGGAAATATCGAATACAGGGATTATCTGAGTCCCGAAAGAATCGAGACATACAATGTCAGGGATTTCAATTTTGAAATATCACCGGTTAAATTTTTAAATATCGGGACAAATTATGTTTATTCTACGGGAAGCATACCTTCAGGAAATGTTGTAACGCAGATAAAAGCATACATTCCTGAGTTCTTTGCGAGTGTGACTCTTCCCGGCTTTCAGTTTTACTCCTCTTACGCGCATAAGCACACGAATACGGAAGCAAACGAACTATATCCGTTTAACTTATCGGCTGACGGCGATGCGTATTACGGTTCACTTTCTTTTACAAAGCCGGGTTTCGGGATTACATTTGAATACAAGAATTACAGATTCGATATCACAACACCCGACAATCAAAGCACTGAAAGACCGACTAAAATGCTCCCGTTCCAGAATCCACCGACTGCAGTAAAAGAACACACTACAACCCTTACATCAAGAACACCGCATGTAACGGATTTTAACGATGAAGTAGGCGGACAAATCGAGATTATGTGGGCACCTAAAAAAACTTTTCAAGGTAATCTTTTCTTCATTCTGAACGGAAGTATCGCTTCAAAACACTATAGTTTCACGGATATTGATACCGGTTCAAGGGTAACATTCAAAGCAAACGAGAGAAAATACAATTTTATTCCTTCGTTAAACGATGCATTCTCACCATTCTGGGAAGTAAGTCTAGAAGCGGAATATTATTTATCCGATAAAATATTTGCAAAGGCAGGTTTGTTCCAACAATACGGGGTTTTGTATAACGATATATACGCAAACGGGTCAGATAAAAAACGTCTTTTGACGATACCACTGGAAATGAGATATACATTTATAAAAGACTACACCTTAAAATTTATATTTGAAAATCAATGGGCTTATTATTCATTAAGGATTCCGGAGAATCAAAATTTCACGAATCAGTTCGCGGCAATAAGTTTATCAAGGTCACCGGATTTCTCTTTTACTTTAAGTTCTGAGTTTACAAATGATAAATCCGAGCCAACGGGAAAAAATATGTGGCTTGAAGCAGAACTATCATACAACTTAAATCAGTCGAATGTTGTAATCGTATCATACGGCTCAGAAAGAGGCGGACTTAAATGCACAAGCGGAATATGCAGGTATGTAAATCCATTTGACGGATTCAGAATAACGATTCAATCAAAATTTTAATTGAAAAAGATATTATATTACATATCGGTTTTAAGTATTGGGGCAATCATTATTTCCTGCGAGAACAATCTCGATTCCCCGGTTCATACCAACCCGGATTTAAAAGCTAACAGCAAGGTATTGGTGGAATTGTTTTCAAATGTAATGTGCGTAGCCTGTGTGCAATCGGCGAACTTCTGTGATGATATAAGTTTTTTAAAAGGTGTTACAATAAACGATACGGATGTGATAATAATAAACACACATACGTCTCTATTTACGGGAGATCCGTTTTACGGATTTAACACCGCGATGAACAACGCAAGAGAAAATTATTACAATGTTGTGTTTAATCCCGTCGGATATTTAATGGGCAGTATAATGACAGCACCTTTTTCGGCAGAGCAATGGACAAACCAGATAAACCAAAGATTAAGTAAAACAAATACTTTTTCGGTTTTTCTAAGCAATACTATAGATACTGTTACGGGAGCGGGAAGTTTAAATATTTCGGCCGGGCAGATAAGAGGTCTGACATACGGAGATATAAAACTATACGCCGTTGTTACGGAATCAGATCTGTATTTTAATTCACCGAACGGTAAAACTAATTACAACAATATATTAAGACAAATGCTGACTGGTTATAGCGGAGAGGATGTAACCATCACTCCCGGGCAGCCGGTGAATATCGTAAAGGAATATATTATTGATAACAGGATTGTGCCCGGAAATGCACAGATAATAGTATTTTTACAGAGTAATTCGACAAAAGAAGTATTAGGTGTTGAAAAAATTAAATTATTTTAAAAACAGTGGAAACTTCCCGTTATATCGTCTTTTTATAATAGAAATCTTATTTCATTCTGGAGCATTTTTTATCGCCCATGTTACATTTCATACCGCTTTTTTGCATGCAATTGGTGTTCGTTTTACAGGTATCGCTCATATTGCATTTGCCATCCTTTGAGCATTTGCCGTCAGTACAGCCTTTGCAGTTATCACCACATTTACAATCTGTACACTTGCAGTTCTCGTATTTACATTTATCATCGGTTACAGTATTTGAACTGTATGTAGCATTATAGATAAATAAAAATGCAGTCACAATAACCAGAGAGAGCAGAATTAATTTCGTTTTCATTATTTTTTCTTAAATTAAAGTGGAAAAATATAGGAATATTCACCCTGAAATACAATCCTTTAAAATGGCAGTGAAACGAATTATATGTCTTTAAGATAGAAGAACAAAAATTGCAGCAAAATTACACAGAATGTTTTATATAAACACAGTGTGATTTCACATAAGTAAACCAGCTTGGCTGTCCTTTTTTAGCTGAACCAATACACTCCATTTTCTTATAATTATTCGTCAATTTTTACAGCTATCCTTAAACAACCTCGTCATTTTTGTCGAAAGCACTTCAAGTATTATAGTAAATAATGCAAAATCGGCTTATAAATCCAAATAAATATTTTGGCACGGAAATTGAAGCAAGATATATATGAAAGAAAAATATTATCTAAATAAAATAAAAAAAACATCATGAAAAAAGTAATTATCTTAACAGCCTTCACGTTATTACTCGCGGCATCCTCCTTCGCTCAAAGAGCGAACAACTGGTGGAGTAATGAGAATGTTCAGACCATTTCAGGAACGGTTTATGACAATGCACGTCCAACCAGTTATATGAAAACTGACGACGGCACTTACTATAAAGTTCATCTTGGTCCAATCTGGTTCTGGAATCAGAATAATTATACATTTCAGACAGGCTCAGTGAAAATAACAGGAAATGTTAAAACTCAAAACAATGAGTTACAGATTTTTCCGTTCACAATCGAGCAAAAAGGTTCTGTAATCACATTGGCAGATGAAAAAGGCGCACCTAAATGGGGTAACAACAGAGGCGGCCGCGGCAAAGGAAACAACAATTCACTGAATAACAGCAATGGCAACGGTCGGGGACGCAGTAATTGTTGGGGGAATGGCAATGGCAACGGTTGGGGACGCGGAAATTGTCCTTGCAGAAATAAGTAATTTCGAGCGTTCTGAATCATAGCTGAATATAGAATTCCGGTTAGTATTCTCCTTTTCCCGGATATTAAAAACGCCGAGCATTTAAATTATGCACGGCGTTTTTTTTGATTCAATTCCTAAGCTGTTTATAAATTAAGATAGTTTATTTCTGATTCTTTTAAACCGTAATGTTTTTTTACTTCAGACAGCAAATTATCACGTACAATGAGAATAATTTGTCCCGTGTATGAATCTCTTTTTCCGATTATTTCTGAAACTGCGGGCTCAAGTCCAGTTCCCCTGAGTTCAAGAAAGCCGATTTCATCAATTATCAGGAGTTCAACACCGGCAATAAAATCATCTATAAGGGTTTCGCGTGCTTTCCGGAATACTTCGGCGCTGAATCTGTAATTTCCTATAGAAATTATTTTATCTTCATCGCCGTCATATTCTGCTTCAAACAGTATAAGTTCTCCTGTCTTAATAATTTGCAAATATCTTCCGGAATTTATGACCGGTACAAGTATTCCCCCTGCATTTCTTTTATTCTTTATCCACTCTGAAAGCTTAGTCGTTTTCCCTGTCTTTATTCCCCCCGTCAATATGGATATTCTATACAGGTTTAAATTCATAGGTAAGAATTATTGTAAGCAGTTGAACCGAAAATATTGATAATCTTTTGATTCCTCTTACGCCTTTACTAACCGCCCAGGAAAATCTGACAGCCGATTTAATGAAAGGAAGCATTCCCAGTATTCCCTGCGCTTCATCCGTATATTTATTCCGATTGTTAATAAATCTATTCCTGAAAAGTTTCAGTAAAAATGGTCCTAAGAACTTGAACCAGATAATCGTAATGCTGACGGAGCGTAATATCATTAACAGAATAGGATTCGGTGTAAAATATCCGTTGTCAGTGTAAAAATATGACATAAATAGTATTCCAAACAGGAAAATAAACAACAATATCTTTGTTGGTTTATACCAGAATCTCTTTTTTCTTCCGGCTTTCAGTTCCTCAAGTGCTGTATAATCCGCCGTCATTTTGAAAAATTTATCTTTTAATTCCATAGCACCGTCCGAAGAATCTGTTTTTATGTTTTTGCTCAGGTGTGACCCGTAAAATCCGGCAAGTATTCCGGCTGTTACATGTATTCCTATATATAGCGTTATAAGCCAGAAACTAAGCTGAACATTAGCGTCCTTTACTCTGAATACTTCCTGCAGAACAAAAACAGAAAACTGATTCACGGCATTCCAGAATTCCTGCCCGAAAACCAGGGTAAGAAAAATCACTTTCTGAAGTGACGACAGAATTCCGGCGATAAGTCCCAATGCGACGGCGGAAACTGTTTTTATACCGCCGTTACTGAATAGTAACTGTCCTATAAATCCCTGCAGGAAAACTGCGAGGTATGCCGTAACGGGTGTGTGAGGGCTGACAAGGGCTTTAATAATCATTGTGACTATGCACGCCCGCATAATAGAGGTCTTTTTGCCGCTCAGTGTTCCTATTAAAATAATGATAATAACAGCCGTGTTTCCTACTAAAAGGCCTGTGAAAGGCAGTTTCATGCCGTGAAGAAATCCTCCGAGAAAGGCTTCGCTGAATCCCCATAGCGCAGTAAGACGCGCAGTGACGTCAAAATATGCCGGGTCATTCCGAACCGGTTTTAACAAAATACCATAAGTTTAATAAACACATTTTGTAATTAAGATAGATGAAAATATACAGACAAAATATAAAATGATATGTAAACAAACAAAAAAAGATTTATCTCTTGACTTTTTCTGTTAAATGTATTAAGTTGCTAATAACAAATAATGCTAATAGCAAACATAATCAAAAATGAAAAATAAAATTATTTACTTGGTATCTTTCGTTATAATATCACTTTCTGTTTCGGGTATAACGGGGTGCGGAAAAGGAAACAGCAGAGAAATTGACAGAACTCAAAAAAACGGCTCATCGGAGGTGAATAAGCCGATGGATAAAAACAAACAAAACGGAAATCAAACGCCAAAAGAAGAAATTACAAAAACAAAAAATACAAAAATGGAACATTTAACAGTAAAAACATTCAAAGAGAAAGTATTCAATTACGAAGTTAACAAGGAATGGAAATTCGAAGGTGACCGTCCGTGCATCGTTGACTTTTACGCTGACTGGTGCGGACCCTGCAAAATGGTAGCGCCTGTACTGGAAGAGCTCTCAAAGGAATATGACGGAAAAATAAATATTTATAAAGTTGACACCGAAACGGAGCAGGAACTTGCATCCGTATTCGGAATCAGGAGTATTCCTTCAATACTGTTTATTCCTGAGTCAGGACAGCCCCAGATGTCTGCCGGCGCTATGCAAAGAGAAGGCTTTGTTAAGGCAATAAACGATATTCTCTTGAAACAAAAGAATTAATTACCAATTGTACAGCCGGCTGTCTTACGGAAATAAGACAGCCGGAGTATATAACCACGGCTGTTTTGTTTTATTACGGTTTTTTATTATCTATTCTAAAACCGCAGTAACTTTTATTTCAGGAGCTTTCAAAAGATGTTTCTTAACCGCGCACAGGTTAGCCGAGTTGATAACCGCCTCCTTATATTTTTCCGGAAAATCAGCAGGCAGTTTAATCTCCAGCTTTATACTGCCGATTAAACGTGTTTCCTGATTGTATTCCATTGTCTGAATAATCCTGATTTTATCAGTTGGAATTCCCCTCTGGTCGCAGAAAGATTTAACATAAATTCCCGCGCAGGTGCCGATTGAAGCAAGAAAAAGATCAAACGGTGCAGGAGCAGTACCGCCACCGCCTGCCTGTATCGGCTGATCAGTTTTTATTATATGACCGTTAAAATCTGCATTTACTTTTTTACCGTCTTCAAAAAATATTTCCATTTTCATAATTGTTTTCTTTTTTATTTTTTACATTTGATTTTACTACATTATACTAAAATCCGGTATTGATCCTAACATCCGCCTAATGTTCTTTTAGTTTCTTTCTTTCTTGGTGCTTGTTTAAGCTTATTATCTTCAATTATTCCGGGAATTATTTTACTTGCTTTTTCCCTGAATGTGTAAGTGTCAGCCTCTTGTTTAGAGTTTACCGTTACAGGCGGTTTAAAATTTAGAATATTATCTTTAAAGCTATTTAATCCGCCGGGAACGATATATATTTCGTCAAATCCAAGTTTTTCAGCTATAAATGAGGCTTTTTTTTCTGTAACTTCATCATCAGCAATGAAAACTCTTTTTTTATGATTTGTCAACAGCATCTGCGTAGCATCTTTTGTAAACATGCTCTCAATGGATAAATTTACCGAATTTGGTAAATT
>Ga0247841_10003042_pt1 | contig 31829 bp, 42 predicted proteins | sample LaCruzMarch2015__2_FD_192410 | JGI IMG/M metagenome (GOLD analysis project Ga0247841, IMG submission 192410) | Freshwater microbial communities from meromictic Lake La Cruz, Castile-La Mancha, Spain - LaCruzMarch2015_18m | ecosystem: Environmental > Aquatic > Freshwater > Lake | place: Spain...
AGGTTGACCCAGATGGTGAACACGATATTTTATTGATTACTAATGACACAGGAAAATCTTATGTTATTTTACCATTCCATAATGGAAACGAATTTAGTGTAATGGGGGTAATGAAAGAGTATAAATTTAAAACTAAAAAATCGCCAAAAAGTGAGGAAGAAATGGCTAGTTTTATAACCGAATTTATTAATAAAGATTTATCAGTTATAGTTCAATACATTAAAACGAAAGAATAATATCATAATATTTATAAGAAAGAAATACAATGAAAAAAGTAATAAAACTAAAGGAATCAGACATCAGAAATGCTGTCCTGCAAATCATTTCAGAGCAATCATCAGGTCAGGACGAAAGTAATCCATTGGATATGATAAAACCATCGCCAAGAATTAACCCAGCTCCTTCTGCACCATCGACTGCGAATGGGCCACAAGTAATTAATAGGCCGACAACACACGAAGTTATACTTAGAAAGAAAATTGCAATTCGTACAGGATTAAAAAGAGTAATGCAAGACATCAAAGACTTAATTGTGTATAGTGGGATAAATCCAGAAACAAACAATCTTGCAAGGGATATAGAAAAGATTGGAGATAAATTTGAAAGTTTATTTGGTGAACCAACCCCGAAAGAAGAAGGTGGAGATAACGAATAATTAGACTTGTATGTTATTTATGATGCCATATTATATTTATATGATATGGCATTTTTTATTATATGAAACTCGAGCACACCTATCAAAATATAATCACCGAATTACAGGGCATTAGTCCACAGGCTCGTGCCTGGACGCCAATTCTTACCAATTTTTTAGTCGATGACGATCCTCCAAATCCATTAATTATAGATGGTGAAAAATATCCTGACGCTTATGAAAATTTTCCTGTTGATAAGTTTGTTATACATATATCAGATAATGCAGGTGGTTATGATGATCGTCAAAGTGGATATGATGAAAATAAAAAGTATGTTGTACACTTATCAGTTCCAATTTTTCACCATAAGAGAAAATTAAGTATAGAATTAACTTTAAATCATGAATTAAGGCACGCATTTGAGGATTATAATAGAATATCAAATAATAGGACTCGTCTTTCGCAAACAAAAGAAGCAGAATTATTTTATAATCCAGATTTTGAAAGATTATTAACGGGGAAGACAAAGGAGTATATATCACCGTTTAGAGAAATTATGACTGCTTTATACTACACATCTAAAATAGAGGAATCTGGTTATGCCGAAACGGTCGCGGATATACCAAATTTTAGTATTATAGGAATATTAAAAGATATACTAAAAAGAAATTATGTAAATGCAAAACAATTATCAAAGGATCGATTCGTACAAAAAAGATGGGAATATTTCAAGGCTAATTATAAAATACCTATTTTGGATAAGTTCAATGATTATTCTGATTTTATAAACTGGGCAGATAGCGTTATTCAAAGACGAGCAAAGAAAATGTATAAGAAGCTATTAAAAACACAATATATACACCATATGAAAAAAGGGGGTATATAACCCCCTTTTCAAGACCTTGTAATTTCACTTTATTTATTTTGCAATCCAATTATTGGATCCACAATGTTGACAGAACGGACCTTTGCCTTTCTTTGACCCACAATTACCACAATAAAGATTATTTAAATCCTCACTGGTTACTGGTTTTTGTGATTTAGGTAAAATTTTCCAATTGGATGACCAAGACCAATATGTATTGAATGTTGTATTATCCATTTGGAACGATTGATTAGAAACAGAACCCTTTTCAATTCTTCCTGTTTCGATTTCTTTTTGTTTAAATTCATCAACAAATGATTCGTCCTTTTCCATCATAAAAATTCCGGGGGATTGATATGATTTTGACTTTTTTAGGTTGGAACGCATATTGATTTCCTGTTTAGGAGTATCATTATAGTTCACACTTGATGTAAATGTTGCTGCGCCAGTACTGGCGGATATATTATCCATTGAATTGCTAAGGTAACTCATTCCTCCGACTGGGGGATTACCATTACCACAACAATCTAATGTTGCTATACCGCTTGGGTAACATTTATATGTACCTGTATGATAGTTACCCCAATAAGACCAGTCAATGGTTGGTGTGGTATGATATACAATAGGTATATACTCGGCGTAGAATTTTACCCTTACATTGCCGTTTAATGCGATTGCCGCTTTTACGTCTGCATTACTACCACTAACATTATAAGTCTCGAACAAGAATTTTCTTGCTGTTTCGATGTATCTTTCCAAGAAGACTCTTTCGCCTGGTCGTAAAACAATCCCTCCCCCGATGGATATTCCATTCAGTTCGATTTGTGCTAATACTTTATTGGTTGTTGGATTAAAAAGTTCGATTTCGAACTGGTCTCCGTTATTTAAATAAACGGTTTTCTCAAACTGCTTTATGCGTTGTTTTCCTTTTGTTACATACGCACAGGGTACAGTTTCCCTAGTGGTTACATTTTTCATATTTCCTTATTTTATTTTTGTTTATTTGGTTCTCATTTCGTTGGGTGTTTGATGTCCAACTCAAATGTCTAAAATGACACATGAGGACCAATCACAAGGTCTGAAAATAAATATATGGGAATAATAAAAAAAAGTAAATGGTATTTTTAAACTTTCACTAATCTACCAATTAATTCGTCGCCATCACGGCTTTCAAGAAACTTACCTTTTAAATAATTTGGATTGGTTTTATCTTTTTTAAGTAAATCTTCTCTTCTGAATAACCAATAGAAGTAGTCGTTGTCTGATACATATTTTATAAATGCGTATACTGTTCTATCTTCTTTATTTAAATAAAAACGAACTGGTTGTACAGAATAATTCACTGGTTTAACCCATTTGTATTTACTTAAATCATAAACGCCAAATTTACCTAATGATAGTTTGGATTGAAGGACTCTAATTTGTGGATTGGTATAATCTTTCCAAGAACCTTTGTATGATTTGTTTAGAATAGCACTAACGACACCATAAATACCATCAGGAATTCCTTGTTCGTTTTTTAAAATATTATTTAAAAATTTAATATTTGGCGTTCTTAGAGCGCTTATCATAGCAAAAACGTCTTCGGTTGGGTCTGATGTGTTGTATCTATTTTGAAAATTGGCCGCAGTTGTTCTACGAACATATTCTTCCTGTAAGTCAACAGCCCTTCCATCAATCATTACCTCACCTAACGACAATAATGCTTTTCCTGATTTTATGGGCCTGGCAGTCTCAATATATCTAAGTTGTGCTCTTGGTTTTAAGAAAGTAAAATCGGTATCTCTATTTCTTCCGTCAAAGGTATATGTGTCATAAATTCGTTCTATACTTTCTTCCTCTGTTTCTTCGAACCATACGATATTTTTTTTAGCGTTATTTAATTCACTACATTGTGTGTGACTCACAACCTCCTCAAAAGTTAAACTAGAAATATTACTACTATTATACATATTAGTAAGTGTGAACGGATAATTGTTGTCATCTTTTTTTACCGCTCCGATTGCAAACATTCTATATTGATGATCTTCTGGCACATTTTTGTTAAGAACATAATAAAACGCTCTCCAATGTCTATAACTTGTATATAAATTTCCAGAACCAATTTTGGTGGTGCACCAATAATTACTTATAGAGTGTGGGTGTGTATCTTTTAAACAATTTTGTAATCCACCGTAGGCTATTGATTGTTCTTTTGATTCGATTTTAATGATTGTTACTCCATTTGCGTCATAAAGTTTTTTTCTTTTAGCCTCCCACATTTCGTAAGCTTTTGGAAGAAATCTTGATAAGTTAACACCTTCAATTTGTATTCTTTCGCCTTCCTCTATTCCTTCTTCTTCTACTACTTCTTCTGGGCCTTCAACATATCGTTCAATGAAAAATATGATTTGTGGCCATGTATATGTTTGAATATCTCTTATTCTACCAAGATCAGAAGCTGGAAATTCTGGAAATCTTTGTTTTAGTGCAAATAATTGTGGAATGTCACGATTATTTGGTGGATTGGAAAGTGGTCTTAAATTTCCTTTCTTTTGATTGAAGAAATCGATAGCATCATCCATTGATGCTTCACTAATTGCCATATTTGTTTCAGCTGCCTGTGTTACCCATATCGCTTTCACTTTAGCGATTGCATTTACCTTCTTTTTAATGGTTTCGTTATGCGTTGCGGTGTCGTCAGGTTGTTCTGGCTGTGGGGTTTCTATTTGATTAGGTTCTGGACGAGCTGCTCGTGGATAAAGTCGGTCTCCTGGCTCTTGTTGTTCAGGTTCATCATCATCTGGCATTTGTAAATTACCTTCTCCGTCTCTTTCGTCTCTTTCATTATCGTCTGGCTCTAAACCACCTGGGTGATTTACCTGTTCCCACAAATAGTTAATAATTATATCTTCAAATTTCATAGGTTATAAATATTCAATAAATATCTTATTAGAGTATATATAAGTAAATACCTTAATTTTTGTTATATGATTGACAACTTGGTAAAAAAAATTGGATATTACTCCATTTATGAAACGAAAAAGAATATTAAAAAGAAATATAGGGTAGATAGCGGTGAAACATTACACCTTGCCAGATTCAATAAAACAATAACAAATCCATATAGAGATGTTAAAAATTTCGAGACGCTGGCTGCCGCTACATCATATATAAAAAAGAAATTAAACAAGAAAGCAAAGGCGAAGAAAAAGATATTGAAGACGTTACCAAAATCGTTATATTTGGTTTTGATTAAGGAAGAAAAAACGGGAAAGACGTTTGTAAAAGTTGGATTCACAACCAAACGATTTATCCATAGAAGATTCAGTAAAATTTATGGATATGAGGGGTACGCACTTGAATCGATATTAAGAAGGGTTAATTCGCCTGACGCTGAGGAGCTGGAAAAGGAAATAAAAGATAAGTTAAATAAAAAAAGGTCGGTAAAAAAATACCGACCAATTCTTGAAAATTTCTCCGGATACTCCGAATGTTATGATTTTATATGTTTAAGTGATATTGTAAAAATATTTGACGCTGTTGCCAATAAGGTTATCTAAGTAAATTTAAAACTTTATCAATTATATCGCCCTGAGCGTTAAGATAGTCATCATATATTTTCTTATCGTTCTTTGGCATTTTATCATAGGTGTCTTGTCCCCAAACACCGTCAGTTGGGTAGACCCCAATTATTTGTTGATATTTTTCTATAGCTTGCTTTGTGGATGGTCCAACGATTCCGTCAACTTTTAGGTTTGCTTTTAATCTTGTGTTTAGAAAATTCTGTATTGTTTTTGTTTGTTTTTGTTCTTCCTGTTGTTCTCTTAAATTTAGAATTTTGCTACTGTCGGAATTTTCTTCTTTAATAACACCATCGATGATGTATTTTATTTGTGATTCGGTAAAAATATATTTTTTCATATTATTCTTTTGATTTTGAATTTTATTGAGACTTATTTTTTCTTTGATATGGTGATATTTGTTTCGATAAAATGTCGTTTCTTAATTCTTTATTTTCTTTTTCTAGAAACTCAACTTTTGTGCTGAGTGCAGAAACTTGACTTGTTAATTCTAAAATTTCTTTACGCATCTGGTCTTTTTCTTTTGATGCTCTTTCTAGAAGCGCTTCTAGTTTGGTGATTCTTTTGTCGCAATCATCTTTCATAATATTGTCGGTTTTTTCTTTTAGTGATATACGCTTCTCGTAAAAACGCCAAGCGCTTGCCGAGCCGAATACGGTTATTATGGTTATAATTACGGTATAGATAGAAGTAGCATCCATTACAGAATAAATATAATAACTATATAAAATGTTCATTTAATTTTGTATCTTTATAAAAAAAAACGATGATACCGAAATACGAGCTGGTGAATTTTAATGATAAGTTATATTATGTCTATAGAACTATACCTGAAGAACAGGTAAAAGAAGGTTGGTTAAATGAATTAAAAGAACATTGGATGTGTGACCTTGTTTTGAAAAATAAGAAGATTAATGATAATATATTGGTCTTTTTGCGTGAAATTCCGGACGCAGAAATAATAGAAGACGACGCTCCAAAATTAATCGATGGTTAAGGTGTTTTATCAATGCTTGGTTTGATTGTTTTAACAAGTGGTTTTACCGTGGTTGTTTTTTCATTGACCGCATCAAAATTTTTAATAATATCGTTTAGAATTGCTGCCAATTCGTAATTTTCACACTCTTCATTCTTTTTACACAAAACAATGGTGAAACTTTTAATCTCATCTGTAGTTAAATTTCCTTTAATTCTTAATGATGTTTTCATTAATTTAAATACAATGTACTGCATACCGATTTTCTTGTCCGAAGAAAGTCCGAAATATCCAGTTGTGGTAACATGAGCAAGAATCGTATTAGACACATTATCAAGAAATAAAATAAAATTTGGGTGGTTTACATTGATATCCATGTTGAGTGTTTAGTAATAAATATTTTATTAAATAGAAAGGGGGAAAATTATTTTCCCCCCCTTTCCAAAAATAAAATAACGAAGTTTATTATTTACCCCATTTTTTATTCTTAACGATTTGGGAAATAATTGAGTAAACGGACAAATCTTTATAGGTGTCGTCTATTGCTTCCCCAACATTATCTTTTCCCCCAAGAACGACAAGTTGTTTAATTCTTTGGATTTTATCATTCGTCCTGAACCATATACCAGTTAATGATAATTTTATTTCTTCTGGGGTTTCAAGTTTAGTCCCTACTGAAATATTTTCGGGTCCGTAATTTGATTGCTTAAGGCAGAACAATTCATATTGATCGTTCACAATCCTTTTGAATTCCTTGGTCATTTCTGGATATTTGGCTTCCATTTCTTTAACGACTGGATTCTTTTCTGGTTTTGTTTTTGTTGTTTCTTCGTCCATAATGTTTGTTTTTATTGAAATATAACCAATTTATTTCAATTTTCCAAATATTTATAAAAAAATATTAGTATGGCTACCAAGAAATCAGAAGAAAAATCATCACATCCGGGCGCAGAGGGGAATGTTCCCAAGTCAAGACAATTAATTAGAATGTTATCATTTAGAATTGTTCCTGCCTATTACAAAAAAATAGAAAAAGTAGCAGACAGCCAAGGCACTACAGTATCGGCATTAATAAGAAGATATATCAAAGAAGGAATGGTCAAGGATCTTGAAATGAGCGGTGAAAATACTGAATTCAGAATTGAATAAGATTATAAGTTACAAGAAAAACCCCGTCAAAAGCGGGGTTTTTTCATTTCATAAGGTGAGGTTTTGATTCTTGTAACCCAGCATTGGTGACTATCACATAAGTTGGGTGAAATTCGGTCAAATTAGACGCCCCATTGTACGATAATCCAGATTTGATGCCATCCACCAACCCATCGATTGTGAATCGCACACCCCCTTTAAATGGAACTACGGTGGATTCCCCCTCAACATTTCTTTCTTCTTTATTATGGGTAATTTTTGTTTCCAACGATGCAGAACCACGATACCTTTTATATAATGCTCCTGATTGGTGATCTTGGATTATTTTTCCTGGCGTTTCTTCCGTTCCTGCAAGTAATGAACCCAACATCACAGAACTGGCGCCGATAGCTAGTGCTTTACATATGTCACCACTTGTCCTGATTCCACCATCAGCCATTACTGGGGTTTTAGCAACCGCTATAATTTCCTCAAGGGCGGTTACATTTGGTACACCAAAACCAGTTTGAATCCTAGTCGTACAAAGACTTCCTCCCCCCAACCCGACCCTTAATCCATCGGCGCCAGCGGATTCTAATTCCATTGCGGCGTCTGCAGTTACAATATTACCAGCAATTATATCGATTCCTTTTGGTAAAGTGTCTTTACACCATTTAACCATATTAATCACATTTTCGTGGTGCCCGTGAGCAACATCAATAACAAGAATATTTGCCCCCGCTTTCACTAAAGACCAGGCTCTTTTTTTGTCTTCTTCTTGAACGCCGATTGCCGCCATAATTGGATTAAACCCAATTTCTTTCATCCAGATGTCGGCAATTCCATAATTAAATTTATCTTTCCCCAATATGAGATTGATTAGTTCATCAACTTGATTGGATTGTTCCTCGGCGGTCATAAATCTATGAATACAACCCACACCACCGAGCAAATACATTTTATAGGCCATATCAACTTCACAAATAGTATCCATAGGGGATGCCACAAAAGGATTTAATAAACCATATCGTCTACTAACCATTGTCTTTAATGATATATCATTTCTCGATTTTACTTTTGAAAATGAAGGTGTGAGTAAAATGTCATCATATGTTAGGGCTGTTTTCATAGTGGAATCGTTTATAATTGAAATATACATTATTTTTATCAAAGAAACAAATTACTTTTTCATTCTTTCCCCAAAATCCTTTCCGTCTTTTGTTAAGAAAAAAACTTCTTCAGTATTGTCATCTTCATAAGAATCTATTAGACCTTTTTTCTTTAAACTGTTGAGAACACAAGATGAAATCATTAACCTCATAACATTAAAAAATTCTTCTTCAGAGTAAGCCGAGCACCCATCTGATATTTCACCTTGAATAAATTTTTCGGTAAGTGAATCATAAAGTATAATTCGAGCTGGCTCAACATCTGTTATTTGATTCTCGTTGAAAAAATCGTCTTCTTGTAATAAATTAATCATTTTATTTCCCAGTTCTATAACTTGTGGTTGATATGTTTTTTCCATATTTCTGTTTTTAGAATACAAATCTACAAAAAAAAATGAAACGTCCGACAGTATTTGTTGAAAATAGTTAAAATTTTGTGTATATTCTAAAAAAAAGAAATATGGATAGGATATTCGTACAAATTGCGGATATTTATTTGTATGAAGAAATGTAAAAAATGTGAAATAGAAAAAGATTATAACGATTTCTATACGAATAAAAATGTATGTAAGAAATGTTGTAATGAAAACTCAAAAATCCATCAAAAAAAATGGAGAGAAAAAAATAGAGAAAAAATAAAATTAATCTGCAAGGAATATAGAAAAAACAATTTAGAAAAATCAAAGCAAGCCCAAAAGAAATGGTATAATGAAAATTCAGAAAAACAGAAAGTATATAGAAAAAAATATTTAGAAGATTTTCCAGAAAAAGTAAAAGAAAGTTGGGTAAAATATAGAGAAAAAAATAAAGATAAAATGAAAAAAAATAGTAAAGAATATGCAAAAAAAAATCGAACTAAAATAAATGTATATGCTGTGAATAGAAGAAAGTCGTCCCCCATTTTAAGAATATCTCATAATGTAAGAGGAAGAATAAGAGACTTTTTGAAATCAAAAAATATGAAAAAAAATAATAAAACATTTGAAATCATTGGATGTACTCCTCAACAGTTAAAAGATCATTTAGAACAACAATTTACTGTTGGAATGTGCTGGGAAAATTATGGTTATTATGGATGGCATATTGATCATATTATATCATTAGATTCCGGGGAAACTGAAGAAGAAATATATAAACTGTGTCATTATACAAATCTTCAACCTTTATGGTGGGAGGAAAATTTATCAAAAAGCAACAAATAATATGAAAGAAACTATTTTTGTCCAACTGGCGGCATACCGAGACGCTGAGCTAATCCCCACAATTAAACATATGTTGGAAAATGCTCTTCACCCAGAAAATTTAAGATTATCAATTGTTCGACAATACCATCCTGACGATAAGTTTGATGATTTATCGGAATATGAAAATGATGAAAGATTTCGTATCGTTAATATTCCATATAACGAGGCGAAAGGCGTTTGCTGGGCTAGGAATTTAACACAAGAAGCCTACCAAGACGAAGAATATACATTACAAATAGATTCCCATATGAGGTTTATTAAACAATGGGATGAAAAGTCAATCAAAATGATAAAAGACCTTCAGAAAAAAGGTTACAAGAAACCACTTTTAACTGGGTATGTGTCTTCCTATAACCCTGAAAATGACCCAGCTGGAAGAATAACCGTTCCGTGGCGAATGGCTTTTGATAGATTTATTCCAGAGGGAGCGGTGTTCTTTCTACCTGAAACAATTCCAGGGTGGGAAGAATTAAATTCACCTGTACCATCACGATTTTACTCGGCACATTTTTGTTTTACTCTCGGGCAATTTTCAAAAGAAGTTCGGCACGATCCCGAATTTTATTTCCACGGAGAAGAGATATCGATTGCGGTTAGGGCGTTCACGCACGGGTATGATTTGTTCCATCCACATAGAATCATTTGCTGGCACGAATACACACGAAAGGGTAGAACCAAACATTGGGACGATAATAAAGATTGGGGAGAAAGAAATTCCAAATCACATTCTAAAAATAGAAGACTATTCAGTATGGATGGTGAGGTTTACAATCCAGAAGAATTTGGTATATATGGTTTTGGAAATAAAAGAACATTAAGAGATTATGAAAAGTATGCTGGTATACTTTTTAGTCAAAGATCTGTTCAACAATATACGCTAGATAAGCACTATCCACCTAATCCGTATAATTTCGAAACTGAAGATGAATGGATGAATAGTTTTGCAAAGATATTCAAGCATTGCGTTGATGTAAATTATTCTGATGTTCCCGAAAAAGATTATGATTTCTGGGTGGTGGCATTTCACGGTTCAGATAATGAAACCATTTATAGAAAAGATGCAGATAAATCAGAAGTTACAAGATTACTGAATGACCCAGAACACTACGCAAAAATATGGAGAGAATTTCAAACAGACAAACAACCAGCATATTGGGTGGTCTGGCCTCACAGTGAATCAAAAGGTTGGTGCAATAGATTAACTGGAAACTTATGAAAAAAGTAGTTTTAACATTAACAACAATACCTAATAGGTTATCGAAACCGATAGATAATGGCGTTGAAAAAGTGATAAGGTTTTTATGTAATCTATCATATGATGATTATGAAATACATTTTAATATTCCATATGTAAATAAAAAAACTAACGAAGTGTATGAGATTCCCGATTGGCTTAGGTTACTTGATTGTTGTACATCAGAAAAATTGAAGATTTATAGAACTGAAGACTATGGTTCTTTAACCAAGCTATTACCAACAATCCAACGAATCACCAATCCAGAAACTGTTATTATAACAGTAGATGATGATTTGGAATATATAGATGGATTCATCGAAGAACATTTGAAGAAACGAGAAGTGTATCCTGACTGTGCTCTTGGCTTTGCTGGTATTGCATCTATACCAAATGGTATTTGTCATTTCTGTACTCCCGTTAAAGAAGATACAAGAGTTAAAATACTTGAAGGGTATAAAACTATTTCTTATTTACGCAAATTCTTTCAAAGTGACTTTGAAGAATTTGCTGTTGGTAATAGTTGGAATGATGATATGATTATTTCTGCTTATTTAGGTAAGGAAAGGATTCATAAGATTGTATTAGCCTATGATAAAGAAACAGATTTCAGGGCAAGAGCCGAGTCATTTCCAGTTGTAAGAAGTTTACCAAACGATGCGGGAGGATGTTATTTATATAAAATAGAAGGGATTCCTGATAATCACGATGTCTATTATAAAGCTGGATACTTGGAACGATGAGAAATAGAATTTACAATTCGGTTTATGATTTTCGTATCGATAAAAAATTCTGGAAAACCACTGCGTTATCTGGCCACGATCATGATGTATATAGAAGTAAGCCTGGGCCATATATAAAAAAGGAAATTGAAATAGCAAAAAAACTTGGATTAAGAACCTTCGTTGAGATTGGGTCGTGTAGACTTGCTCTTTCAAATAACTGCATAGATTATTTTTATAATAGTTCGGATCCTTATATTTCTCCACCGTGTTGCAATGATGGGCACGCCAGTATATTTTGGGCTCTTGAGGGGTTCAATGTTCACACGGTAGACATTGACACAAATTGTTCAAAACAAATTGTTTGGTCTTTTAATAACATAAATAAACCGTTTCCAAATAATTTGGTTGCTCATATACCTATGGATGGTATTGAGTTTTTACAGAATTTCAAGGGGAGTATAGATATATTATTTCTTGATGGTTGGGATATTGGTACTCCAAATTATCAACAAAAACATTTGGATGCATATATGGCTAGCGAGGATAAGTTATCCGTCACATATTTAGTAATAATAGATGATACGGATTTTGACATTCCTGGCGAAGGGAAAGACGCTTTGTTGTCACCATATCTGATTAACAAAAATTATATAATGTTGTTTAATGGTAGACAAACATTATTTATTAATAAATTTTAAATGAACAATATAAAATATTGGGACGATAATATCGTTGAGAGTTGTGTTGGCCACGAAGTTAATGTGATGAAAATGTACTTTTTATCTAAAGGAAAAAAGAAAATAAAATATATAGATATAGGAGCTAATACTGGCAAGTATTATGATGTCTTGATAAAGAACAATTTTGAAATAGAAAAAGTAATAATGGTTGAGCCCGCTCGGGCTCTTTTCAATTATCTGGTGGAAAAATTTAAAAATATTCCAAATTCTTTCATATACGATTATGCTATTAGTGATTATAATGGTGATGGTAAACTAAATGTTTGGAATTTAGAATACGACACGGAAAATATTGAAAATAAACCTTTAAATAGTATAAATTTGGGGCTTTCCAAATTATCCGATAATGGTCAAGATGTGAAACTAATATCGGGGTATAATTTTTTAAGACTGATGGGCGATGATTTTGATTTCATTAAAATTGATACAGAAAATAGGGATTATAATATTTTATCATCAATTAACGATTACATTAAGTCGTTAAAGAATAAACCATATATCATATATGAGCACAATTATCATAACGATATTTCATACGATGGTGCAAAATTTATTTATGAAAAATTTGTTTCTGAATGTGATTATGATGGTTTACCCTTCGATAACCTACATAGTAGTGTATATTTAACACCTAAAAAATAAATGGTAACAATAGTAACAGGAATTTGGGATATAAAGAGAGACGAACTGTCCGAAGGCTGGAACAGGGGATTTAATCATTATTTAAATCATCTACAAAATTTGATGGAAACCAATGATAATATGATTATTTTCATTGAGGAAGAACATAAAGATTTTGTGGAATCACATCGTAAAAAAGAAAACACTCTCATTGTTGTTAGAGATTTATCTTGGTTTAAAAACAATGGCGACATCTACGAAAAAATACAAAAAATAAGAATACAACCAAATTGGTATAACCAATCTGGATGGCTTCCTGAAAGTACTCAAGCCAAGCTGGATATGTACAATCCGATTGTAATGTCTAAAATGTTTTTGTTGAATGATGCTGCAATTTTAGATCCATTTAATTCGACGCATTTGGTTTGGGTTGATGGGGCGTTAACGAACACTGTTCATAGTGGGTATTTCTGGAAAGACAACGTAATTCAAAAATTGGAAAAGTATTTTAACAAGTTTAGTTTTGTTTGTTTTCCTTATAATGGAAAGGTGGAAATACATGGGTTCGAATATTCAGGAATTTGTAAGTATGCTGGCGATGAAGTAAATATGGTGGCTCGTGGCGGAATATTTGGTGGGCCTAAAAGTAGTATTCAAGATGTGAACAACATATATTATTCATTGTTGAATAATACGTTGTCCGAAGGATTGATGGGGACAGAAGAAAGTTTGTTCACGATTATGGTTTACAAATATCCAGAAACATTTTCGTATTATGAAATAGACGAGAATGGACTATTGGGTAAATTCTTCGAAGATTTAAAAAATGATTCATTAGAATCTAAGGTTATAACTTTAAAAAACCAACCAGCTCATCAGCCTGTAGGCATAAAAAATGATTTAGATGTGTCCAAAGTCGGGTTATATGTCATTACATTCAATAGTCCTGACCAGTTCGAAAAATTAATTTTTTCTATGCTGGAATATGATAGAAATTTCATTGATAAAACAAAAAAATTCTTATTGAATAATTCTACCGACTTAACAACCACGCCGAAATATGTTGAATTATGTGAAAAATATGGATTTGAGCATATAAAAAAGGATAATATTGGGATCTGTGGCGGGAGACAGTTTATCGCCGAACATTTTGATGAAACAGATTTGGATTTTTATTTCTTTTTTGAGGACGATATGGGACTTTATTCTAAAATTGGGGAAGTGTGTAAGAATGGGTTTAATAGATATATGACAGATTTATATCAAAAGTCATTAGAAATTATTAACAAAGAAAATTTTGATTTTTTGAAGTTATCATTTACTGAGTTTTATGGGTCTAACAACATACAATTTTCTTGGTATAATGTCCCTCAACATATTCGCACTTCTGTGTGGCCTAATAATTGTACGCTACCCAAACAGGGATTATCCGATACTGCCCCGAGAACTAAATTTGATTCTATAAATGTTCATAAAGGGCTTGGTTATATTTCTGGTCAAATATATTTGTCAAACTGGCCTATTATTATGAGCAAAAAAGGAAATTATAAATGCTACCTTGAAACTATCTATCAATCACCATTTGAATCGACTTTGATGAGTCATTGCTTTCAACGAACAATTAATGGTGAAATTAATCCTGGAATATTATTACTTTCACCTATAGAGCACTGTCGTTTTGATCATTATGACGGTAAAATAAGAAAAGAAGTTTAAAGTATTTTGTTTGATTTTTCTAAATTTTCTTCCCACCATAATGGTTGAAGATTTGTATAATGGCATAATTTATATATTTCATCTTCTGTTATTCCAGAGTCTAATGGAATAATATGGTCTATATGCCATCCAAATTGTCCGTGGTTTTCCCAAGACATTCCAATTGTAAATTGTTTTTCTAAATATTCTTTTAACTCCTGTGGCGTACAACCAACTATTTCAAAAGTTTTATATTTTTTATTGAAAGACTTTAATTTTAAAATTTCTTTAATCCTTGCACTAACTCTTCTTTTAATTTTATATAGGGGGGTCTGTGTGATATTTTTTTCTTCTTGTTTCATTGCGTTTTTCGTTATATTTATGATTCATATTACATATATGATGTTTATTTATTTTGTAATATGCTCGTTTATATTCCTTCAGCTCTTCGTTATTTTTATCCCTCCACATTTTATGAGAACCTGGATTATTTTTACGATATTCCTTACTTATTCTATTAACGCAAATTTTACACCAATGATGTATTCTATTATTAGTCTTGTCTTTATAGCCAAATTCATCTAAATCTTTTTCAATGCCACATTTAGTGCAGATTTTTGTTTCCATAATATTCTTTCAATAATTTTTCTATTAATCTGGATTTTTTAATTTTATCGTCAACCATACGATTAAAAATTCGTCTATCTAAACTGATTCCAAATTTTATTTTTTTATCTTCAGTTGGCATTGATTTTCTACCCATAGTAATAAATATTGGTTAAATTGAAAAAGTGAAACTTTTATTAAGATTTATTCTGTTTTCTTTTCTTCTTCTTTCTTCTTTGGCATATCAGGTTGTTGTAGACCTTTTTTCATGTTGTCTTTCTTTTCCTGTTCTTTTTTGGCGGCTTCTTCGTGTTGTTTATGAATTGCTGCTCTTTCTTTTTCTGTTAGACTAAACCCACTCATTTTGTATTGTTTTTAATGTTTTCAATTATTATTTCGGTGACTCGTGCCGCTGCTTCTGCTTCGGCATCTACTCCTGGCGTTTGATTAATTTCGACCACTAATTTGTCAAAATTATCTTTAATTGCACTAATGATTTCCTCTGCTGTTACAACGGTATCTAAATCAGTATCCCTAACTACTCTATAGGTAATTGGGAAAGTTACTGTTTCAAAGGATCCTTCAACGGCGTCGGCAATAAGAATCTTGGCTGCATCCTCATATAGATTTACCAATTTAGGTACTTTGGCGTCGTCCATACCATACAGAAATCCGATTCTTCTCCATTTATCAATTAAATTTTCAATCATACATCATACTTTTTCTGTTTTTAACTCCATAATGCTCAAAGCGTCATTTTTCTTTTCTAATAAAACAGCACATTTTTCGTACGCTTCTTGGTCTTCGAATATTTTTATTAATCCGTTCACAATTTCGATATACAGCTCTAAATCGTTGTCATACGAAAGAACGGTGTTTGTCATATGATAACTAATTAAACTTTCATTGTCAAGGCTTTTACAAAAATCGTATATCATTTGTGTCTCGGTATCTGTGTATATACCAAGATGAAGAATTCTAATCGCTTGTAAAATAAAATTAACTGACATAACACATATAAATACATAAATTCTATTAGATTACTTATATTTATAGAATATTTATCATCATATGAAAATGATAATCACAGAAAATCAAGTTAAATCCTTGATGAAAATATTGGAATCAGAAGAGTCAATACCTAGTTTTCAAGGTGTGGTAATTCCATCCCAATTAAATAAGCTAGGGTCTTTAATGGATAAAAACGGAATGGATGTTTTAACAAAAAAATTCGGTCCTGAAGTTGTAAGTAAATTAAAACAACTTTTTGGTATTGACAAGTTAACGGACACTCCAGTATCAAAAATAAAAAATTTTATAGATTCAAAAATATCTTCTAATCTTACATTATCAAACCCTTTAGGGGATCCAAATTTTAAGGTTGGGAGCGGGTTTAATGCTCTTCGGGGTGGTAAACCACATCAAGGAGTAGACATTCCAGCCAATAGTGGAACGCCTGTATATGCTCCAGAAAATGGGACAGTTATTGCGGCCAAAGATACAACACCAAACCGTTGCGGCGGATTTATACAACTTGACCACGGAAAGGTAATTACAAAATATTGTCATTTAAGTAAATGGAGCGTGGCACAGGGAGAAACTGTAAAGAAAGGACAAGTAATAGGTTATACTGGCGGTGGATTGAATGACCCATATCGTGGTGATTCAAGTGGAGCACATTTACATTATGAAATAAAAGATAAAAGTGGGTTAGCGTTAAACCCGCAACAATCACAATTTGGATTAGTATAATATAAATAATATGACGATATTAGAATATAGTTTCATTGAAGAAAGAGGTTTATTGAATGTATACTTCACAATGACCCAAGATGATGAAGATGTTGATAGATCATTAACATTTAATCTTTGGGATATTGAATATTATCTACCGACAATATCCAGCGTGGATGATTTATCACACATAACAGAAGATATGGTACACGAATTGGTTGCTCAATATCTGAAGGAAAATGAATTTTTAGAAGAAGACGAAATTTAAAACTATGGAATTTTTAGACGATAAAAAGAAAAAAATATTAAATGAGTTCGCTAAGTTTGCGATAAAGCAGCTTAAAATAAAAACGCCGCCTACTATTGCTATTCAGGACGGAAGAGGTAAATTGAAAACTACGGCAGCATATGACTACACAAAAGACGATAAAGTTTTGAAAGTAAACTGTAAAAACAGACTAATCGTTGATGTATTAAGAAGTATGGGACATGAACTCAATCATCACAAACAATGGGAAGATGGCCGTTTAAAGGTTAAACCACCCGACATCGGCGGTCCAATTGAGGATGAAAGTAATGCTGTTGCTGGTCAATTGATTAAAAAATTTGCAAAGATTGACAATACTATATATGATGAATAATTTTGTCCCATTTGATATTGGATACGAATTATAATAGAGGTTTGTGTATTTATATGTTATGAAAGTAATAATTACTGAGAGACAATTAAAAGAATTAGTGTCAGGGATAACGTCTAAACAAATTGATGAGGCTGACGAAACTCCAGAGGATGCTGAGCCAAAATCTGGAGCATCCGATGATCAAGTTGGAGGAACTCCACCCCCACCAGGAGGAACGGAAGGTGGTTGTCCAGATACACATAAATGGGAAAGTGGCGCATCAAGAGGGCCAGATAATTTAGTTGCAAATACTAAATGGCCTTCAGCGGGTCAACAACCACAAAGAGGAGTTGCAAATCCATTATACAATTATTAAACAACAAAACATTCAATAGTATGAGAAAAAATAGAATAAATAGAAATGTAGACGTACAGAGAATTCATTTATTAATGAATTATAACCCAGAAAAAACCTTAAATGAAAATGTTGACATCATTAATGAAGTTGACACGGGTAGATTAGGAACAGCTGTTGGAGCTGGCGTTGGTGGAGCAGCTTTAGGTGCAGGACTAGGTGCTGCGGCTACAGGTGGAATTGGAAGTATTGGAGGAGCTGCTCTTGGTTCAACTGCGGCTGCAGGTGCTGCATCCAATATCGGTATTGCTTTAGGCGCGACAAGTATGGGTGCCGCTGCCGCAATTGGTGGGGCTGTTTTAGGTGGAGCTGCGGCTTTAGCGGTTCTTCCATTGGCGTACTGGTTAATAACAAAAGACACTAACGCAGGAAAAGTTAAAAGAATTTTTAATTATTGTGTTCAAGATATTAATAAAATTAATAAGATACCAAGAAAAATAAATGACGTTGAAATTAGAAATTTATCGGATCAGTTATATGACGCAATGAGCGGTCTTGGTACTGATGAAGAAAAAGTTTATGGAGCTTTTAAATCATTAGAATCTGCATCAGATTTTTGCTCGTTAGTTGTTAGATTTAATAAAGATTATGGCGATTTATATGAATGGCTGGACGATGATTTTGACTCACCAAGCGAATGGGAACAAATATATAGACCAATTAGAAATGTTGTTGAGGATACTTTAATGTCAATAAAAGATGATTCTGGAGGTGCAGGTGGTCCACAACCAGGTGTAGGTGGTGGTAATGGTGGTTATAAACCTTGTCCAGGTCCGACATTTACACAAGGTTGCTCTAATATAAACATACAACTATTACAAGGATGTTTAGGACTTGTCCAAGACGGAAAATTTGGTCCTAAGACATTGGCTGGCATCAAGGCTAAGATTCCAACATTTGATGGTACACTTACGCCAGAAATAATTGCCGAATTAATGAAGAATTGTAAAGGTAGCGGCGGAGCCGATGCTCCAATGACTAAAGAACTTTTTGATGCGCTGACGGCTCAGGGGAAAATAAGATACGGAAGTTTAAATGGTAGTAATGCTAAATTTTATTTTGTTCAAAAGGGGGGTATTAACGATGTTAATTTACCATCTTTAGACGCATTCTTAAAGACAAAAGGATATGAAAAAGTGTCTGACGCTGATATGTTACAAATTGGTGGAGATGAGATGGGTGCGATGTGGTCTAATCCTAATGAGGTAAGTGCGGCAAGAGACCTTCAAAGAGTGGGAATTAGACCGCCATCGCAACAAAACACACAAATACCAAACCAAACACTATCAGAAAGGGCGTTCGCAAAATACGAGAAATCTAAATTACTTAAAGATGCAACAGTGACGGAGCAAACTAGAATGGAGCTTGGAAAACGAACAGGTGGTCTTAATCCATCTGGAAAAATTGATAATAAGTTACCTATGTGCGTTCAACAATTACCTGGCGGAAGTACAGGAATTTCTAAATTTGGTCAATATGTTAAAATACCTGAAGGTATTGATGCTCAATCGATAGGTAAAAAAGGTGTTTATTTTTGGCAAAATGGTCAAGTTGTAACAGGTGACCGTACACTTAATGGTACATATACTTGTATTGGTGGTACGCCAGATCCAAATAGTCCATATAAAAATATAAAAATAACTTGGAAAACTGCCCCTATTGATAATAAAGCATTAGCTGGCGGGGAAACGGCGCCAGAAACAACACCAAAAGTTGGGTATAAACCGTGTACAAATTTCCCATTTACACAAGGATGTGTTAATGATAAAATAAAACAATTACAAACCTGTTTGGGGTTAACTCCTGACGGACATTTTGGACCTAAAACATTGGCCTCTATAAAGGTTAAGATTCCCACCTTCGATGGTAATTTAACACAACCTATTATAGATGAACTTATGAAGGGTTGTCAAGGTGGAAATAAAAGTTCATTAATACCGAAACCTGTCTTTAAAGATATTGAATCACCATCTTTATTAAAACCAGGCACATCAACAGACTATATGCTGGCGGGTAAAAAAACGCTGCAAGAAATGTTCAAAAAGATTATTTAATTATTAAAGATGATAAATATATCCTATAATTTCTGATATTTATTATTGAGTTTGGCAATTTGGCCATCGTCAAATGATAAAAGAGGAAACGAAAGGGAGGTATTTCAAAATCTAAAAAGTAAGGGGTTTTGAATCCCCTTATTTTTTTGCCTGGAAGTGGAGGCGCCGCTATTGAAAGCGGGTCTTGCTCGCCCAAACATAAACGGACTACACGCTTATTCTGTTATTCACAACAGACAAATATTTGGTTTTTATTTTTTCATCATCACCAACAACTGTGAACGGTTCATATATAACGGGATAGAACCGTAAACACCTTCCCTTTTATGAAGAATTCTGTTGCTAGGTAATCTCTTCAGTATTCACCCCTGTAACTACCCAAAGTTAATTAAGCTGTTACTTTAGAAGTTGCAAGTAAACCTGCAAGTTCCATTTGATTGTAAATGTTGCCGTTTAAAAGGCTACCATCATAGATTTAAGTCGTAGATGATGTCCGACTGCGTGCCCATTTATACTAGTGACGCCAATCAACACCTGTCGCCCCCGTATAGTTTCAAAGAACTTTTACAAATATACTAATAAATATTGGATTAACCAACTTGTTTTATAAAAAAAATTATGTTATCTTTAAGAAAATAAAGATTTATGAAAAACAAGAAAAACAGCGTAGTTGTGGTTTTTTCATCCCATCTTGGAGAAGAAAAGAATCAAGAATTTATCAATCACATCCACAAAACAATAGGATGTGTACACGGTGTCATTCGTTATGAGAACTATAATGAATTTTCACTACCAGAGCTTTATAACAAAGCACTTAAAGAAAATTCAAAGGATAATACGATTATGGTATTTTGTCATCCTGACATTAAAGTTAAAACGAAAAATTGGGGTCGTGTTCTTTTAAATCATTTTAACAATTCTGAGTATGGTATTATAGGTCTTGCTGGAACAACATATCTCGGAGCATCTGGAATGTGGTGGGAAGATAAGAAAACTATGTTTGGGATTGTTAATCATACAGATGGTGAAAGAGAGTGGGAAAGTAGATTTTCACCACCAATTCAAGGCATACAGCCAGTTGTTACAGTTGACGGTGTATTCGTTGCTGTGGATCCTGGAAAATTGGAACACGGATTCGATGAAAAATATGGTAAATTCCATTTCTACGATTTAGGGTTCTGTGTTCCTAATTATTTGGATGGCGTCGATCTTGGCGTTATTTCTTCTATTAGAATAGTTCATAGTTCAGTTGGTATAACAAATGAAGACTGGGAAGTTAATAGAATTAAATTCGCTGAAGAATATAAAGATGAACTACCTATAGCGTTGGAGCCGATTATTAAAGATATCGATATTAAATTAACTAAAGAACCGAAAGTAACTGTAATCATTCCAACAAAAAATAATTTCAATATTTTAAGAAGTAATATTGTTTCTTGGAAAACATTTGTTAAGTACAAAAATTATGAAATTTTGATTGCAGATACTGGTAGTGACCCTGAAGTTAAAGAAAAGTATGAAGAAATAGTTGATTATAATGTGAAGGTGGTGGAATATGATTATTTCAATTTCGGTCAAATTAATAACGATATGGTTAAAAACCATACAACCGAAGAAACTGAAATTGTTTTATTCTGTAATGATGATATTAAATTGTTAAATGACGCGCTTAGCAGATGTGTTCAGGTGTATAATGAAACAAAAAGTCCTGGAACTTTTGGTATTAGATTACATTATGAAAATGGGACTGTTCAACATAACGGGATTATCTATTTTGAAGATAAGGAAGGTAACTTACATCTCACACATAAAGACATAAGAAAATCAGACAACTACACTACGACAACTCAATATAAAACACACGGGAATACTGGTGCATTTATGTTAATCAGTAGAAAATTGTTTCTTGAACTTGGTTGTTTCAATGAAGAATATATTGAATGTTTTGAGGATGTAGAATTAAATCTTAAATGCCGGCTGAATAGAAAACAAAACATAACCGTATCCGATGCTGTGGCGTACCATTATGAATCGCTTACAAGAGATAAGGATCCAAGAAAACTCGAGAAATTAAATCTTGATTATCAGAAAAGATTACATCCTTTCTGGAAGGAAAACAAAGAAGAGTTGAAGAAATTACTGAAGTAATTAATCGAATTCGTGCCACTTAAGCCCTCTTTTTTCAATACCACAAAGGAGGGCTTTTTCTATGTCACAATGGTAAATAATGGTTTGATTATCGGGACTAATCATACAGGTGTTACCCATCATTGCATCGTTGTATTTGTCCATATCTATATCAGGATAATCCTTCAATAAATCGTTGATTTCAGACTCTATAAACCCCTGTGGGTATTTGGTTTTATATCCATATACCCTTTCATATACTTCTTTATAAAGTTTTTGTTGTGGAGTTAATTCGGTTTTAATTTTTTTCTTTGCCATTTTATTTGTAATTTTGTACTGCAAATATACAATAAATTTTTTAATATCCAACAAATTAAAATAAAAAAAGCCGGGATTAACCGGCTTGGGGATGTCTGAGGTTGCAATAACCTCTCCAGCTCCACCACTTGGTTTAAAAAAGCCAAGAAACTATTTATATTAATAAATATACACAATAAATGACAAAAAGTCAACTTTTATTTGAATCTACCGAAGAAGAAGTTTTAAAATTTTTACAGAATCTTATTAAAGGTACTGAATGGGATAATAAAGTCTTCTTGGCTGGCGGTGCTGTGCGCGATGAAATTATGGGGAAACCACCAAAGGACTTGGATTTTGTCATTACGGGTGATATCGATGCTGGTATTAATTTTGCAACTTGGTTAACAAAACAACTTGGAAATTACAAGCCAGAAAGTAATCCTGTTATATACCCACTATATGGAACGGCAAAGATATCGTTAGGTTATAGTAAATACAATTTACCGAGTATTGATTTAGAATTTGTTGCTCCAAGAAAAGAAAAATATAGTACAGGATCCCGCAAGCCAAAAGTAAGTGGCGGGCAGTTAATTGATGATGTAATGAGAAGGGATTTAACCATCAATTCATTACTAAAGAACATATCAACAGGTGAAATATTGGACCTCACGGGTAAAGGAATAGAAGACATTAAGAATGGTCTTATTAGAACCCCTGCCGACCCAAGTATTATATTTAAAGATGATCCTTTAAGAATGTTAAGGGCGATACGATTTGCCGTTAAATATGATTTTAAATTTACTGACGAACTCATTAAGTATATCAAAAAATATTCTAGTTGGATTAAGATAATTTCTCACGAAAGAATAAAAGATGAATTAAATAAAATTTTAGTATCACCAAAACCTGATGCTGGAATTCGATTATTAAAGATTACTGGATTATTAGATTATGTCATTGAAGAATTCAATGAGACATTTGGAATGAAACAAAATAAACATCACAAAGAAGATGTCTTCAAGCATACGATGTCGGTATTGGCCAAAACCCCCCCAGACCTTAAAACAAGACTTATGGCGCTGTTTCACGACATAGGTAAGGTATTGACCCGAACGGTCACTCCGGATGGTTCTGTACATTTCTATGGACACGAGAAGGCTAGCGAGGATATGGTAAGAAATATTATGTCCCGACTTAAATATCCTGGTGATTTAATAGATGCGGTTGCTAAAGGTGTGAGCCATCATATGTCTTTAAAACACGGGGCAGATGACGCTTCACAATTAAGCGATAAGTCGTTAAGAAAATTTACATCTGTGGTCGGTAACAACTTAACGAACATTTTAGACCTGATTCACGCTGATAATATATCTCACGCTAATGAATCTGCTATGCCCAATCAAATAGAACTCGTTAGACAGCGTATAGAACGATTAAACACACAGATTGATAATAGTAATAATAAGTTACCTATCAATGGTGATGATTTAATTAAGATGGGGTTAAAACCCTCTAAATTGTTCAAGGATATACTCACCGCAGTGCAGGACGCTTGGTATGAAAACCCTAATATCACAAGGGAAGAAGCTCTGGATATTGCTAACAGAATTAGACTTCAGAGTAATATTACCGAAATTAAAAATTTAATGGGAAAAATGTTATAAAAGTAGTATTTTCCTCATTTTCTTGATATTTATAATATATGAAACCAAGAAAAAAAGAAGATCAAAAAAAAGTGAAAATATCCATCACTTTAAATCCAGAAATTAATAAAAGATTGGAAAATGAACTTATTAATAAGTCTCGTTTAATAGAAAAACTAATCATTGAATATTATGGTCAGAAAGATATGTAGTAAATGCAAACTAGAAAAAGATATAACAGATTTTTATAAAAGATTGGATAGAAAATGCGGGACAAAAAGCCAATGTAAAGTATGTGATAATAGTAATTCTATAAAATGGAAGGAAAATAATTCAGAAAGAAAAAAAGTTTATGACAAAAAATATAAAGAAAATAATCCTGATAAAATAAAAAAGACTCAACAAATTTCGAGTCGAAAATATTATTATAAAAATAAATCTAAAATTAATTATTCAAAAAAAGAAAGATTAAAACTCGATGTTATTTTTAAAATTAAAAATTCAGTTAGAAGTAGAATTAGAGGGTTTTTAAAGAAAAAAAACATTCAAAAGAATAACAGCACATTTAATATTATTGGTTGCTCGCCAGAATATTTAAAACAATATTTGGAAGAAAAATTTACACATAGAATGTCATGGGAAAATTATGGATTTTATGGATGGCATATAGATCATATAATTTCATTGGATAATGGAAAAACGGAGGATGAAATTTATAAATTATGCCATTATACAAATTTACAACCGTTGTGGTGCGACGATAATTGGGCAAAATCTAATAAAAATAATCAAATTGCTTTCAGGATTGAATCTTAATTTCGGTGACATCGGCAATTACCCCGATGACTTATTCTTAAAACTACAGACTAAACTGTACTATTGATTATTTTTTGTAGCCGGTGGCAATTTCGCTTTACCGTTACACCCCCCGAAGGGGTGGGTCCTGTCATTGGACGAACCGGCCAAGTTTCTTTTGAAAATATAAAGAATAGTTTTCACATTTCCAAATATTTTCAAAAGAATTTTGAAAGTTTTTTTACTTTGCTTTGTCAAGCAATGCGCCGATGGATTCCAATTCCATCTGTGCTTTCAATTCCGGAGAAATGATAGCGTTCAAACGGCTTTCGATTTCAGCAAGTTCCTTGCGTTTTTCCTGGATAGAGATTTGGTTTACCCTTGTCTGGAAGTCGGACTTCCATTCATCGATGGTGAACCCTAACCAAGTGAACTTGTAATCGACACCAAGTTCTGTGGCCGATTTTTCTGATTTTTCCTTACGGTCGATCAAAAAAGCGTACATATCCACGATTTTGCGAATATCAGTAACTGTTTTTACTTCAACCCTGTCGTGGGCGGATTTAGCGGAGTACCCGAAAGAACCACCTGTGTTCCAGCAAGGTTTTTCTGCCTTTTCAATTGCTAATTTCTTTTCCTGTACTGTGTTAAACAATAGTTTAACTTTTTCATCTGTTGTTTTCATTGTTGTTTGTTTTTGTTGTTAATTATTTATTTGTTTAATCATTACCCCAACTGGGGCAATTCGTTTAAAGTGGGGAAGGGAGGAATCGGACCCCCGACACGCAGTTTTACAAGTTAGAAGTATCTTAATATATAGCCGATTGATTTTAATTTCACAGAAATCATAAAAGAATAACGGACTACTGCTCTACCACTGAGCTACTTCCCCTGGTATTAAAAAAATCTGGAAATTCGTTATGTCGTTTTGATTTTCAAGTCAGTAGAAGTAACATAAACGATAGCCAGGTTATTAGGTAAAATTGGAAATTGAATACATCTTTTCCCCTTTCGGGGCTTTAGGATTTGAACCTAAAGATCCCATCTTTCGAGTGGGGTCTTTAACCATAGAAGTAATGTAATTTTCATAGCCAATTTATATTATAAATGGAAATTAGGCAAGTCAGTTTTCATAGTTGCTAGGGCGATGCCCTAAAGTTTACAGAAGTAACTTTTATGACATGATTGACGAATATCTTCGGATATTCACATATCACAACCTATAGCCATTTGTTTGTTATATAAAAGAAGGAAATTCTATGTCTATTTTTTCCCAATGAAAGTAGAAGTAAGACGGATAGATAGCCTTCATTTAATATGGTTTGTGGTAATTGTGCGTCTACTAGTTTTTCGTATGTATAGAAGTAAGACTTTTATTTCTGGTCTGAGCTCTTTTTTAAATCTCACTGTCCATTACCTAGTAATGTTATGTGAGACGAGCGCGTGGCCAGAAAATTCACATAGCCACAATTTTAAATCATTAATTCAAAGAACAAAAAAGAAGGAAATCGTGCTAGACAATAACATTTGGAAGTTGTTTTTAGAAGTATCTAAACACATAGCCTTCATTTGATGTTCGGGTAGGGGTCGAACCTACACTAGAATGGGCCGGTCTGCCCTGTATTCCTACAGGTTTCGGGATTACCATTATTCCCTACTTATTGACGCTCGCCAGGGCGTTTTCCATTTTCGCCACCAAACATATTTTAAAGAACGATAAAGAACGGGAAGAGTGTTAGTCGGTTTACATTAAAAGTGTATTGGCTTACGCCGAGAAGTAACTAAACACATAGCCGTTATATATATTTAAACTTAAATCCTTTATATGTTTTACATCCTTTAATACCATTACAAAGTTTAGATAAGTCACCACGATTTATTTTTAACTCTTTAGAACAATCACCAACAGAATCAAAAACTTTTATTAAATTATCGTCCAAATCCATCTGAAGTATTTTTTTCTTTTTTTTATTAATGTAATTTTTATACCCGTTAGAATTTATTCGAGACGTAATCGTTTTTTCTGTTTGTTTTTGACCCTTTGTTCGTTGATTTCCGATTAATGATATTCTTATTTTTTCTTTAGTAGTTTCTAAGTGTCTGCGGTTTTTTCTACTTTCACTTAGTTTTTTTATAGTTTCTGTTTTACAAATTCTACCAAAACTACTATTAGATTTTTTCTGAATGTTATATAAGTTTTTAATATTATCTATAAACCATTGTTCCAACATTAAACAATATTCTTTAGGACATTTCGCTAAAACCTTAAACTCAAAAGATGATTCACCATATTTATTCCACGATTTTTGTAGGTGCTCATTAGTGTGTATATTTCTTCTTAAATAAGATAAATGGTTTAATTTTCTCGTTTTTAAGTTATTTGCGCTTCCTACATACGATTTACCATTAATTTTATTTAATATTTGATACACGCCAGAGTTCATAAATTTTCTTATACCCCCATATAAATACCTGTCTTTTCATATGATTCGGAAAAATCTTCATACTTGAAATAAGTATCAACATTTTGATCCAAAGTCACTTGTTTTCCTCTCGCTTCAACATGTAAGAGTACTAAATCGTAGACACTTACCTTCGGCAGCTTCGTGAATTCTTCTACCATCTTGATAGTATTCTTCACATCACCACTTGCAACTACTGAACCTGAAGAATCAATATCCAACATAATGTATTCCTTTGTAATCAAGTCAATGATTGCAATTAATGTGTTGTTTGATTCTGAATCCAGAGTCTGGCAGGTTGTTATGGTTTCAGGTAGCCAAGTTTTGTTACATTCTGGGTGTTCCCTTTCCATTATACCAAACCTTGTTTCCACGGTTTGTAATCCCCTGCCGTTGAAGTTTCTCACATCGATGACAGCGTATAAGAAACCATTTTTGATGGCGTCATTCATATCGATGTCAACATATTCAGCACAAGCCCCCTTTCTTTGTCTCACATCACCAGAGTGAACTGAATTACCAACTCTGTAGTTGTGGAAGTTAAGAACTTCATTCCTTTTACCAACAAAGGTAACGCTTAAGTCCAAGTCTTCTCTTCCATTCTTATCCATCCAATGAACGAATGGTCTGATAACCTTTGCGTCAGGGTTGTTTAATGGAACTCTTTGACCAGTAATTTTAGGTTTGGTTGAGAAACTTGCGTTCCTCTTTGTTCCCATCCCGATTGGTAACGGAATTTTCTTCAATTCCGGGTCAATCCAACAATTTCCAAGTGCAGGAAGAGTAGTGAATTTTTCCTTCAGGGTTTCGAACAACCTGCTATGAATTCCTTCAACAAGTTTTCCTGGAAGTGCAGTTAAAGATGGTAATTGTGTTGGTTTTCTTGCTCCTTTAACCTTGATGAACCTGTTAGTGTTCGGTTCTAACCTTCCTTCGAAATGTGAATACACTTCAAACAGAACCTTATTTGATGTACCCTTCAGAACTTCAGTTAAGAAGTTCATAATAAGTATAAGGTCTTTTGGATATGTACGAACCAACCAGTCAATCCTTCTTGAAAATTCCCCTGGCCTTTGTGATAGAATCTTCAAACCAGTTTCCAAATCTTTCCTGAACCCATCGTTAAGTTGGGCGTACCAAGACTTAACTTTTTCATTCCTGATTTTGTGGAAAGCAGAAGCAGTTTTTGGATATTGTGCTTTGTATTCTGCCGGGTGAAGAATTTCGCCTAAACGAACCCATCTTTGATCCTTCAGAACCATTTCTTTTGGATCACAGTTGGTGTTTTCCAATAGGCCCATCAGATACTTTCTTTCCTTACGAGAAAATTTCTTGAATTTGAATTTTTCCCTTGCAGGGTTATCACTTTTTGACCTACTCCATCTGCTAAGTCTTACCTTAGCGAAAGGAACTTTCGGTAAACTGATATCCCCGCCAGAAAGGTGTACGGCAATCCTCAACACATCGGTTGGGGTCTTCACTGGCAATCCTTCGATTCCCATTGCTGCCAATGTACAAAGGTTTTCTTTGAATGGAATCTGTGCAGGGAAGACCAATTTTTCACCACTTGATGCGAACCATCTTACGATAGCTAAATCTTGTGGCGCCAAACTCTGGTTGATTGAAACCAAATCCGTGAAGATTCTTGCGAACCTTTCGGGTGTGGCGTACCCAATCATAGTGTACTTAATCTTTTCGAATTTGATTGGTTTTTCATATTCAACCGTTGACGGTTCCCAAGTACCATTACTCCAGTAGTGAATGATGGCGTTCAGATAGAATTCGAAATCTGTTAACGACATTACTTCCTGTGGGAAATTTTTGTACAATGGTGTAAAGTTGTGTTTTCCACCCATCACATCTTTCAAATATTCGATAACCTCGTTATTAAAAGGTTCGATGAAAGATAAATCTGATTTTGATAATTCTGTGAAGGCGTCTTGGTCTAACATATATCCCCATTGCATTAAGTGGGATTGAACGGTCGCTACTGCGATTCTGTTATCCATTCCATCGTGTGACGGAGTAACCAAGCCTTTTTGAAGAGCGATGATGTTTTTTGTCAGCTTCATGTTGTCAGTTTTTGTGGTTAAAAAATGTTTTATTAAAAATGTTGTGTGGAAAATATACACAAAATTTTTCTAAAGTCAAGCTTTTTTTGAAAATATTTTTAATTATTTTACTATAATTGATGTAAACCCTTGATTTACACTATTTTTCTCGTTATCTGTATTAGTATCTATATTTGAAATATTTGATGGTATTCTTTCGGGGCCAAGAACTAATGTACAGTCCCCATTCGATTTAATATCTTTTACTCTGGCAATCATCCCAATTTGAAAGTGAAACCCTGAAAGAATTTTGACTCTTGCGTCATCATTTATTTTCATTCGACAAAGATATGTCAACTATTTTTAACTGCCAAATTTTTTTAATGTTTTTTTGAAAATATTTTTCTTCTTACTGATTATCAGTAGACTTAATTTTCATTTTTGTGGTGTTATCTGTTTTTCTTTGGAATTTAACAGACAATGTTGAATCGTATTTAATATTTTCTCCTCCTTGCAACCAAATAGTGGGAAATTCTGGAATAATGTGTGTTGCGATTTCAGTTTCGGCGAGGAAACTACCTACAATGTATTCTACTTTCATAATGTTTTTGTTTTAGGTTCTATATAATAACGAGTATAAATGTTCCTTTAAATTATTGTTATTGTTTTTTACTATCTGTTCGGCGTATTCCCATCCATTAGGTATGTGTGCGCACATTGCAAATATTTCTTGTAGTTTCTTTATTTCTTCCTTGCGTTCTTGTGGGTAGATTAAAACACTTTCCTTGAAGAAAGACGCCGCAACATCTTCGTTATTTCCCTCATATAAATTATTCCTAACACAATATTCACCCAATGCTGTTCCTCTGTATGGTTGAAATATACTTGTCCAAGCAATTGTTGGTTTTATTTCACAATTCAGTTTAAGTAATAATAATTCATCTTCTAAAGTGGTATTTGGTAAACCCAACATTTGTTCTGTTCTTAACCCCATACCAGAATCCAAAATTTTTCTGCAATTGTGATATATAACATCGTTTTTCATCTTCCGATTCAAAACGGTTGCTCGATACTCTTCAGAATACGCTTCAATTGCAATTGTAACACTTATACAACCACTTTCTCTTAAAAGTTGTATCTTATCATCATCCAGCATTTCAATCCTCATCTGAGCGTGATATGGTCGTTTATCCCATTTATCCCTGAACTCTTCCAACCAACTTTTCTTATACCCGAAAAAATCATCCTGAAAGAATATCAAATCGGCATCCAATCCTTTTGCTTCATCAACCACCGAATCAACACTTCTTAAACGGACTTTAAGATTAGGATATAACTCCCTGTACAATGAATTATAACAATACGTACAAGTGAACGGGCAACCAAAGGATGTCATTATATTTTTAATTCTATTGTCCTTATGAAATGGTGAATCTTTGTAGAAACCTTCTCTGTCTGGAATTAATGTGTTTGGATCAACTAATGGATAAATTTTTTTATCGTCCATTATAGGAAATGACAGTACACTTTCACCACGGAAAACGTAATCTGCATATTGTTTACACTCTTTATAAAAGAAAGTTGCGTGAGGGCCACCAATTGCGGTTTTAACTCCAATTGTTTTTAGATATTCACAACATTCATAAACTTCAATGTGATTACCTGTATAGGTACTAAATCCAACCAAATCAAATTCTGTTATGTCAAAATCGAACAGTATTTGGGCATTTCCACTATGTAAAAAATATTTAACCTCGTGGCCATAGTCTTTCATCGCTTTACCGATGACCATTAAACCAAGAGGTTCAATCACCGAAAATTTCTGTACTAATAATATCTTCACTATTTTCTTTATAAAAAATCACTTCAAGTGTGTTATGGAGTTGACCCTTTAATTTTGCAAGCGGTTGGAACGGTAACCAGTTTGCTTTTGAATTTTCACAAACAATAATTTCACCTTTTCTTTCCAAACACCATTTTGCAAGTTTTTCATAATTGATAAGTTTATTCGACGCGCTTGAATGATAGTATATTCCACCGAATTCGTAGGGTGGGTCGATGAACCAAGTTGCTTCAATATTCTCGATATTCGTAAAGGTATCATTGACGATTTTCCAATGTTTCACCTTATGTAAATTGTCGAGAAAATATTTCTTATGTCTCGGCCACGACTTCGCTCCCCTGGCGCTAACCGTTTTCTTCGGCATCCCACTTGCAGGATTTGCACAGAACCCAAGTAATGATCTTTCAGCGTCACTTATATTGATGGTATCCAAGTTCAGTCCTTCTTTCAAATCTGGTAAGTTTTGGATGTCGGATAATGTGGCGTGGTTAATTAGTGTCTGTCTTTAAACTCAAATTGTTAATAAATACTGGGGGTTGATAGGATTATTCAAGAAAGTTCCCGGTAACTTCGAATCAAAGATA
>Ga0247841_10003043_pt1 | contig 31827 bp, 30 predicted proteins | sample LaCruzMarch2015__2_FD_192410 | JGI IMG/M metagenome (GOLD analysis project Ga0247841, IMG submission 192410) | Freshwater microbial communities from meromictic Lake La Cruz, Castile-La Mancha, Spain - LaCruzMarch2015_18m | ecosystem: Environmental > Aquatic > Freshwater > Lake | place: Spain...
CCGGTTTCAAAACTCTTGTGCATGACAAACAGCGCATCCGTTTCCGGTTTTTTCAGGCAGGATACGATGTTTGTGTACGCTAATCAATCCTCATACATTGGAGAGGATGGGAAGGTATATCTCGATATTCAGAAAATGTTTTCCTGCACCCCCATGAGCGATCGTGACACCATTTTAGCCATCTACCCCGACATGTTTAAATTTTCAGTCCTGACGACCAACGATAAAATCAATCAGGAGACCATTTTCAAAACCGACACTCTGGTCCTAAGCGATGATTCTTATGAGTTGCCTCCTGTAACAGTCATTAAACCCGACACGGTTATGCGCATATTTGTGTTTAACTACAAAAACTGCAACACCTTCCCGCAGGAAAAGGTCAACTATATCGGCATCCGGATGAAAAATGGAAATGATGTAAGGTATGGTTGGATAAAATTGTCCATCACAGAGAGGAATAAAATTATCGTTTACGAAACAGCCATGCAGGAATAATCTGATAAAACTGAAAATTCTATGAAATCCTATGAAATTATTGTAATGGTCTTATGGATTATCTGGATTATTTCCATGCCGTATCTGAAAAAAATCAAAATATATAATTTCTGTGTGTTAATGATGATGCCATTTATTATAAGCTATCTTGTATTGATGTCAATCCAGGCAGGTAATTTTACGACAGGATCTGTTTGGTTATTTGTACTGTTTCTTGCCGACTTGATTTACCAGGCCATTCAGTTTTACCGGACGTACCTGAATGAATAACTGGAATCCATTATGGAGTAAAGCAATGAATCCTGGAATGAAAATAACAAAAACATGCATATTGATTTTTAGTATCCTTTCCGGCCACATCATGGCCCAGGATGTCAGGATTACCCTGACCACCAATTTCCACCAGAGTGCCGTTCCCCTCGATCCCATCTTGATTGCATATTCTCCTGGCGAAGATGTGTATACAAATGTGTAAACCAGAAAAAGAAAAAGGCCTCCAGAATTTCTGAAAGCCTTGTCCCTCTAAGTCGGGGTGAGAAGACTCGAACTTCCGACCCCTTGCACCCCATGCAAGTACGCTAGCCAACTGCGCCACACCCCGATTGATTCCGGATCATGTTCCGGATTTGAGGCTGCAAATTTAAGCAATTTTTTATTTCCTGCAACCCTCCAAACTCTTTAATTGCTAATTTTAGCCCCTCATTAAACCCCCTGAACCGCATATGAAAAAAATCATGAAATGCTTTATCCTGTTATTCACCTTGATGACATTCGTTTTCGGGGGTTATGCCATCCATGTTCCGCAACAGGAGGCCCAGTTAATCGCCGCACAATTTTACCGGAATCACCATCCTGCCGGAACTGTTTCATCGGATGTAGGGGAGGTCTTTACCTCCGCATATCAAAATGTGACCACCTACTATGTCTTCAATTTTTTGACGGGAGGCTTCGTGATGATTGCTGCCGACGATGCCTGCCTGCCGGTCCTGGGATATTCCTTCGATCAACCCATGCCCCGTGAAGTGAAGAGCCCTGCAGCAAAAGCATGGTTCGAGGCCTATTCTAAGGAGATCTCCATGGTCATCAGTCATCGCCTCGGCAATGCTGAAACCCGCTTGGAATGGGATGCCATTAAAAATGGGAAAACCGATCGCTCAGCCATGAACGTCGACCCATTGCTTACCACGACCTGGGACCAGGGGTGCTACTACAACACACAATGCCCGGCCGATCCGGGTGCCTCCTCCTGCGGCCATGTCTATACCGGATGTGTGGCCACGGCCATGGCCCAGATCATGAAATACCACGATTTTCCGCCCCAGGGCGTTGGCACACATTCCTATACGCATCCGCTGTATGGCGTTCAAACAGCTGATTTCGGGGCCACCTTTTACAACTGGAGCTCCATGCCGAATAATGTGACAGGCGCCAACAGTGCCGTTGCCAAACTCATGTACCATTCGGGTGTGGCCGTTGACATGCAATACGCCATTGATGGATCGGGTGCATTCAGTGATGATGTTCCTGATGCATTGAAAAATTATTTTAATTACTGGCCGGAGGTGAAGATCGAATATAAAAACAACTTTCCGAATACGGATGATTTTAAAAACCTGCTGAGGACCGATCTTGATCAGCAGCTTCCTGTCTATTACAGCGGATCGGGGAGTGGCGGCCATGCGTTTGTATGCGACGGATACCGGCTGAGTGACGGGAAATTTCATTTCAACTGGGGATGGTCAGGATATTACGATGGATGGTTTACCATCGGGGCCCTGAATCCCGGAGGAAGTAATTTCAACGATGACAATGCGGCCGTACTGCGGATCAAGCCCTATAATTCCAACCTGATTGTCCGCATGGCTCACCCGGTAAACAATGCCGTGATTGGCGTCGGCTATCCGGTGAATATTGAGGGCGTTACAGTACGCGGTGTTCCTGTCGTGATGAAACTATTTATCGACAATACCGAAATATTATCCGTATCCGGAAGCACCCTTCAATATACCTGGAATACCGCGTCATCCGACCTGGGAAGCCACCAGGTGAGGGTTTATTCCTACACGGCTACCGATACGGTGTATGCCGAAATCAACCTGAATGTGGCGGAATGGGTATCGCAGATCAGCGGATTTACCGCTCCTGCGCGCGGAATCAGTTTCATGTCGGCGGTCGACAGCAACATTGTGTGGGCCTCGGCCTATGATGATGTAAACCCGACAGGCGCCTGTTCCGATTTTACACGGACACTGGATGGCGGAACCACCTGGATTCCCGGAATTATCAACAATACAACAGGACTGGCATCGGCGATGATCTTTGCCATGAACGACGTCACCGCCTATGTTCCCATGTATAAAGTTTCGGGGAACAAACCGATGGGAATTTATATGACCTCCGACGGAGGGGTAACCTGGAGTCGCCAGACTACGGCCTCTTTCAGCAACAGCGCGTCATTCCCCAATTGTGTTCATTTTTTCAATGCCACCGATGGATGGTGCATGGGCGATCCGATAGGGGGAGAATTTGAAATTTATACAACCGGCGATGGAGGAACTACCTGGACCCAGGTTGCAGGATCGGCCATTGCAAATCCGCTTTCCGGAGAATTCGGGGTGGTGGGATATTATTCAGCCGTGGGTGACACCGTATGGTTTGGAACCAACATGGGCCGTGTTTACCGTTCAGCCGACAAGGGTCATACCTTTACGGCTGCAACTGTTCCGGCGCTCTCCGGAAAGTATGTGAAGCCCTATTTCAGGAACGGATCACATGGCCTGGTTCAGGATAAGAGTGCAGGCGGAAATGCATTTTGTGAATCATTTGACGGAGGGCTTACCTGGACCATGGTTTCGCCTGCGGGACCCGTATATGGCACCGACCTGCAATACATCCCCGGGACAGAAAATACCTGGGTAAGTTCGGGCGGAACGACAAACATGGGGGCCTCCTACAGTTTTGACGGCGGCCACATATGGAGTGATTTCGAGGGAACCCAGGGAGCCAGGTATCTGCAGATGACCTGGGTGAACAACCATTGCGGATGGGCCGGAGGGGTGAGTGTGAGTGCAACGGAGAACGGAGCCTATAAGTTTATCGGCTTGCTTATGCCTCCCTTGCCAGCGCCTACGAGCCTCAGCGCCGTTGTCACCGGCCATGATGTTCATCTTGACTGGAGCGCCCCTGCAGGCAACCCTGCCGGATATAATATGTACCGGAACGGTTTGAAATTAAATGCAACACCCATCACCTCCCTTTCTTATGATGATCTTAGTGTGGTAAGCGGTCAGCACACCTATTGTGTGAAGGCGGTTTATTCCTCCGGAGAATCGGAGGGGGTTTGCACCACCATTGATGTGGCTGTCGGTATAGGCGAACAAGCGCGCGCGCAACTCAGGGTGACACCGAACCCAGCAACTACCTTCATCACATTAGGGGCTGGCGAACCCTGCTCCTTCACCATTTCTGATCTGACAGGCAGGGAGCTTTTACGTGGTACACGGGTTGGCACGGGAACCGCCATCTTTATCGGTCATTTGCCAAAAGGAATCTATGTTCTCAGGATTCCGGAAACAGGACAGTCAATGAAATTTATCAAGGCTGAATAAGAGGGATCCGCGGTGAACTGATTGTTTTTGTTCCCTCTTTTTTACTACTTTTGCAGTCTAAAAGAAACTTAAGAATGGGTGAAAACATGGAAATGGTCCGTTGCCTGATCATTGGCTCAGGACCGGCCGGATATACTGCGGCCATTTATGCTGCAAGAGCAGATCTGAAACCTGTGATGTACCAGGGAATGCAACCCGGGGGGCAACTCACGATTACTACTGAAGTAGATAATTTTCCGGGATATCCCAAAGGAATTACCGGACCTGAAATGATGGAAGAGTTCAAACAGCAGGCCGAACGCTTTGGAACCCAGGTGCGGTTTGGTGTAGTGACCGAGGTTGACTTTTCAAAACGGCCCTTTATCGTCAAGGCGGATGACGGAAAAACCGTTGCGGCAGAGTCGGTGATCATCGCCACCGGCGCCTCGGCAAAGTGGCTGGGGATGGAATCGGAGAAGAAATTTATGGGCATGGGGGTCTCGGGATGTGCCACCTGTGATGGGTTTTTCTATCGCAACCAGGATGTGGCCATTGTAGGCGGAGGCGATACCGCAGCCGAAGAGGCCACCTACCTTGCAAAACTGTGCAAAAAGGTTTACATGATCCACCGTCGCGACGAATTGCGGGCTTCCAAAGCGATGCAGCATAAGGTACTCAGTACGCCCAATATTGAAATGGTTTGGAATTCTGCCCCCGAAGAGGTGTTGGGCGACCAGAGCGGCGTGACAGGTCTGCGCGTCCGCAATGTCAAAACCGGCGAATCAAGCGATCTGGCGGTAATGGGATTTTTCGTGGCCATTGGACATAAGCCCAATACCGAAATTTTTGCCGGACAGCTTGAGCTGGATGATATGAGTTATGTTAAAACAAAGCCCGGGACCACCCAAACCAGTGTTGAGGGTGTGTTTGCAGCAGGCGATGTACAGGATCATCACTACCGTCAGGCCGTTACCGCTGCCGGTACGGGCTGCATGGCGGCCATTGAGGCAGAGCGGTTTCTGGCCAGTTAATATTGACACACCATGATCACTTTTTTTAAGAATTCAGCCAGCATCTATGCTGTTGAAAGCCGTGAAAAGCTTTCCGGCAATGACCTGGAGAAATTAATCTGGCTGTTCGGCGATGCGGAATGCATCGCCGAACCTGTTTTAACAGGTACCTTCGTCGGACCGCGGCGTGAAATGATCACCCCCTGGAGCACCAATGCCGTGGAGATCACGCAGAACATGGGCATAGAGGGAATTGGCAGGATAGAGGAATTTACGAATGACGAATTACGAATGACGAATGACGAATCTTCTGTCACGCCTCACGCGTCACGCATCACCCCCTTCGACCCCATGCTTCAGCACCACTATACGCGCCTCGACCAGGAGATCTTCCACATCGTGCATGATCCCGATCCGGTGGTTTTTATTGAAGATGTTGCGGCCTACAACAGCAAGGCAGGACTGGCGCTGAGCAGCGAGGAGATCCAATACCTGATCGGCCTGTCCCAAAAACTCAACAGGAAACTCACCGACAGTGAGGTGTTTGGCTTTTCGCAGGTGAATTCTGAGCATTGTCGTCATAAAATTTTTAACGGTACCTTTATTATCGACGGGAAGGAGATGGCTGAAACACTTTTCTCCCTGATCAAAAAAACCGCAAAGGAACATCCCGGATTCCTGGTATCTGCCTACAAAGACAACGTTGCATTCATCCTGGGCCCTGACATTGAACAGTTTGCCCCGCTCCGGCCGCATGTCGCCGATTTTTTCACCATCCGCGATATCCATTCGGTCATCTCTCTGAAGGCAGAGACCCACAATTTTCCTACGACCGTTGAACCCTTTAACGGCGCGGCCACCGGATCGGGCGGTGAGATCCGCGACCGCATGGCAGGAGGGAAGGGAAGTATTCCAGTGGCTGGGACTGCAGTTTACATGACCTCCTATCCCCGTCTCGAAGGGGGCCGTTCCTGGGAAAAGGCTGTTGAAGCGCGGCCCTGGCTCTATAAAACCCCGGAAGATATTCTGATCAAGGCGTCAAACGGCGCCAGTGATTTTGGAAACAAGTTCGGGCAGCCCCTGATCTGCGGATCGGTACTGACCTTTGAACATGAGGAGAATGGTAAAATATTCGGCTATGACAAGGTGATCATGCAGGCCGGCGGTATTGGTTATGCCCGCAAATCGGACAGTTTGAAGGAGGAACCGGAGGGCGGTCAGCGGATTGTCGTGCTGGGCGGCGACAATTACCGCATCGGCATGGGTGGAGGAGCGGTATCTTCGGTGGCTACAGGCGAATATGGCAATGCGATTGAACTGAACGCCGTGCAGCGGTCGAATCCTGAGATGCAGAAGCGGGTTTTCAATGCCATCAGGGCAATGACGGAGATGGAGCAGAACCCCATCGTCTCAATCCATGATCATGGCGCCGGAGGACATCTGAATTCACTGTCGGAACTGGTTGAGAACACCGGGGGCACCATCCATATTGATGCACTGCCCATCGGCGATCCCACGTTATCGGCGAGGGAAATCGTGAGCAACGAATCGCAGGAACGCATGGGGCTGGTGATCCGTGAAACCGACCTGGATCTGCTGAAAGCCATTGCCAGCCGCGAGCGGGCGCCTTTATACGATGCCGGCAACACCACGGCGAATCATCTGTTGGTATTTGAAGACCGTCGCGACGGAAGTCAGCCGATCAATCTGAGGATTGAGGATTTCTTCGGAAAACCGCCTAAAACAATCATCACCGACAAATCGTATCCGACTATATATTCACAGCCTGCCTACAAGACGTCACGTCTTTCAGAATACCTGGAGGCCGTTCTGCAACTTGAGGCGGTGGCCTGCAAGGACTGGCTGACCAACAAAGTGGACCGGGCTGTTTCCGGGAAAATTGCAAAGCAGCAATCCTGCGGCGAAATTCAACTTCCGCTCAACAACCTGGGGGTTGTGGCCCTCGATTACCAGGGTGAAAAGGGTATCGCCACTTCGCTGGGTCATGCACCCGTGGCAGCCATGGTTGATCCGGTAGCCGGTTCGAGGTTATCGATCTCCGAGTCCCTTTTAAATTTGATTTGGGCGCCGCTTACCCACGGGCTGCAAGGAGTATCCCTGTCGGCCAACTGGATGTGGCCCTGTAAAAACCCGGGCGAGGATGCCCGGCTGTATGCGGCTGTAAAGGCCGTCAGTGATTTTGCCATTGAATTGGGAATTGCTATTCCGACAGGCAAAGATTCGTTATCCATGACCCAGAAGTACCCGGATGGCGACACGGTCTTATCTCCCGGAACGGTCATCATTTCGGCAGTGGCCGAGGTCTCTGATGTGAAGCGGGTCATCAGCCCGGTTGTGAAAAACGATCCTGATACCAGGCTCCTCTATATCGATTTTTCGCGGGAGAGCCTGAAACCGGGAGGCAGCAGTTTTTCACAAATCGTCAACGCGATTGGCAACGAGGTTCCAACGGTGAAAGATTCGGCCTATTTTGTCAGGGCCTTTGAGGTTGTTCAGAAGCTGATCGGCGAGGGGTTGATCCTGGCTGGCCATGATATTTCTGCCGGAGGAATGGTCACGACACTCCTTGAAATGACCTTTGCAAACACCGGCGGCGGTATTGATGCAGACCTTTCGGGACTGGAGGAGCGGGATATGATCCGGCTGCTCTTCAGTGAAAATCCCGGGATCATTATCCAGGTGAAGGATTTCGAAACGGTGCGCAGGTACCTGAAGGATGCCAGGGTGGATTGTATTCCCATCGGTTCCGTGAGCAATGAAAGAATGGTTGCCATTCAAAACGGCGATGAAAATTATTCATTCGACATCGATGCCCTGCGCGATACCTGGTTCAGGACATCCTATCTGCTTGACCGGAAACAATCGGGCGAAAAGCTGGCGCTGACGCGTTTTAATAACTATCCGCAGCAGCCGCTGGAATTTTCTTTTCCGGCGAATTTTACCGGAACATACCTACCCTTCGGAATTGATCCGAAGAGAAGAACACCAACCGGTGTAAAGGCGGCCATCATCCGTGAGAAGGGGGTGAACCGTGACCGCGACATGGCCTGGGCGCTTTATCTGGCGGGTTTTGATGTGAAGGATGTGCACATGACCGATCTGATCGCGGGTCGTGAGAAGCTGGAAGATGTGAACCTGATCGCCTTTGTGGGTGGTTTTTCAAATTCCGATGTATTGGGATCAGCCAAAGGATGGGCCGGGGCTTTTCTTTACAATGAACAGGCAAAGCGGACACTGAGCAATTTTTTTGCTCGAAAAGACACCCTGTCGCTCGGCGTGTGCAATGGCTGTCAGTTGCTGGTCGAACTGGGGCTCATCTATCCTGAATTATACAGCCAGGATGCAGCCCGGAACCTTCATCCGAAGATGTCGTGGAACGATTCGCACAAGTATGAATGTGCCTTTGTGGGGTTGGAGATCCTTGAGAACCATTCGGTGATGCTCCAATCACTGGCCGGTTCGAAACTGGGCATTTGGGTAGCCCATGGCGAGGGAAAATTCAATTTCCCGGATGGGGCGCACCATTATCATATTCCTGCAAAATTTAATTATTCCGGATATCCGGGGAATCCCAACGGATCGCAGTTTGATGCCGCCTGCATTGCTTCGGCCGACGGGCGTCATCTGGCCATCATGCCCCACCTGGAGGATTCGGTTCTTCCCTGGCAATGGGCCCATTACCCCGACGATCGCAGCCACGATGAGGTGACTCCCTGGTTGGAGGCCTTTGTCAATGCAAGAAATTGGATCACTGAAAACACAAAACTCACACATTTACTATGAAAAAAACTATCCTCATCACAGGCGCTACCGCAGGATTTGGGAGGGCCATTGCACGAAAATTTGCAGAAAACGGCCACGATTTAATTATCACCGGAAGACGAAAGATCCTCCTGGATGAACTTGCCAAAGATTTGATTCTGACCCATCAGGTGGATGTATTGCCCTTGTGTTTTGATGTCAAAAAGCTGAGCGAGGTCGAACATGCCATCACCTCCCTGAAGGATAAATGGAGATCCATCGATGTTTTGGTCAACAATGCCGGCCTGGCTGTGGGGTTGAACCCCATTCACGAGGGGGTGATTGACGACTGGGAGCGGATGATTGATACCAATGTGAAGGGGTTGCTTTACATGATCAGGATGGTTTCGCCATTGATGGTGGCCCGCAAACATGGCCACATCATCAACATCGGATCTCTTGCCGGGAAAGAGGTTTACCCGATGGGCAATGTTTACTGCGGCTCCAAGTTTGCGGTGGATGCCATTACCAAAGGAGCCCGCATCGACCTGGTTTCGCACCACATCAAGGTGACCCAGATAGCGCCGGGCGCGGCCAACACGGAATTTTCGACCGTACGGTTCAAAGGGGATAAAACCCGGGCCGACACGGTTTACAATGGTTTTAAACCCCTCTCGGCCGAGGATGTAGCCGATGCGGTGTATTACGTAACCACCCTTCCCGACCATGTGAATGTGAACGACCTGGTGCTGATGCCCACGGCCCAGGCGAGTGCGGTGGTTTTACACAAGGATGTTTAACTTTTTCACTATCATTGCACTATTATTCTGATTTACACCTTCATTAAACCACAAAATGTTATGGAAATAACCCGCCTGTTTGATCTGTTGCCCTACCACGAAGCCACGTTTAAACCCAAAGATGATGTTCTTGCTTCGAAGGACAACGGGGAATGGTCAAAATACAGCATCAAACAATACCGGGAAATCGTCGACAACATCAGCTACGGTTTCCTGGCGATGGGGGTGAAGCCGGGTGATAAAATAGCGCAAATAAGCGGGAACCGGGCCGAATGGAACTTCGTCGACATGGCCATCCTGCAGGTTGGGGCGATTCATGTACCTATCTATGCAACCATCAGTGAATCAGATTATAAATATATTCTGAATCATGCGGAGGTGAACTACGTATTCATCTCGGGCCAGGAATTGTTGCGGAAAATTGATCATATTCTGCCTGAAATAACCCACATCAAAGGGGTTTTTACCTACAAAGACCACCACGAACACAAGCATCTGAACGAACTCATCGACCTGGGTAAGCAAAACACCGATCCCAAAGGGCTCGACCTCCGTAAATCATCTGTCAAATCCGAAGATGTGGCCACCATCATCTATACATCAGGAACCACAGGCAATCCCAAGGGGGTGATGCTGAGCCATCATAATATTATTTCAGATTTTCTGGTCTGTGCCTATATTCCCCATTTTGGTGAAGAGGGCAAGGCGGTGAGTTACCTGCCCTTGTGCCACGTGTATGAACGGATGCTGAATTATCTGTACCACTACCTCGGATTTTCGATCTATTATGCCGAGAACCTGGGAACCATCACCGACAACATGAAGGATGTGAAGCCCGATATTTTGTCAACGGTACCGCGGCTACTCGAGAAGATCTATGATAAATTGTTTGCCACCGGACATAAACTTACCGGCGCCAAGCGGTGGATCTTCTTCTGGGCGCTGCACCTGGCGCTGCGGTATGAATTGAAGGGGGCCAATGGCTGGTTTTATGAACTGAAGCGGAAACTTTACGACAAGCTGGTTTATTCAAAATGGCGTGATGCGCTGGGAGGAAAGCACCTGCTCGTGGTATCGGGCGGCGCTGCCCTGCAACCGCGGCTGGCCCGCATGTTTACCTGTGCCGGCATCGACGTGCTGGAGGGTTATGGATTGACGGAGACCTCGCCGGTGATTTCGGTGAACGACCTTACCGATGGCGGAACGAAGTTTGGCACGGTGGGCAAGGTGGTAAAGGGCGTTCAGGTCAAAATAGCTGAAGATGGAGAGATCCTGTGCAAGGGACCGAATGTGATGCTTGGTTACTACAAGGAACCGGAGATGACCCGCGAGGCCATTGAAGCAGACGGATGGTTTCACACCGGCGACCTGGGCCGGTTCGAACCCGAGGGCCATCTGAAAATCACAGGAAGGAAAAAGGAGCTGTTCAAAACCTCCTTTGGAAAGTATGTCAGCCCGCAACCGATCGAAGATACCTTTAAAGAATCGCTGTTTATTGACCAGCTCATTGTGGTGGGAGAAAATCAGAAATTCGCGGGCGCCCTCATTGTCCCCGATTTCAATTTCCTCAAATCCTATTGTGTCGTGAAGGAGATTCCCTACACCACGAACACTGAAATGATCAATTTGCCGCGCATCCGGAAACGATTTAAAACGGAGGTTGACAAGTACAATAAATGTTTCGGCGATACCGAAAAAGTCAAGAGCTGGGATCTGCTCGATACCGAATGGAGCTTCGAAACCGGAGAGATCACCCCCACGATGAAACTCAAGAGAAACGCCATCCTGAAACTATATGAAGATAAAATTGCAAAGTTGTTTGAATAAATTTACATTTATCCCGTTATCATAACATGAAACAAATCACCCGGATATTTGATCTACTGGAATTATATAAAGATGAATATAATTCCATTCAGGAGTTGTTCAATATAAAAAAGGATGGGGTCTGGGTGCATTTTTCCGCGCAGGACTACGTTCACCACAGCAATATGATCAGCCTGGGGTTACTGGCGCTGGGGGTTACCAAAGGAACGCGGATCGCCACCGTGATGAACAATTGTCCGGAATGGAACTTTTTCGACATGGGCATCCTCCAAACGGGAGCCATTCAGATTCCGGTCTATCCGACCATCAGCGAAGACAATTACAGGTATATTTTTAAAGATTCAGAGATTGAGTACCTGATTTTTTCTGATTATGAAATTTATGACAGGATAAAAAACGTCCTTCCTGAGATTTCCGGCTTGAAGGCGATTTTTTCAATTGAGCCGGTGGTTGGCATCCGGAGTTGGACGGAGATTTTGGAATTGGGAAAGAATCACCCGGCACCCGGCGACCTGGAGGCCATCAAACAAACCATCTTTCCCGGCGACATGGCTACGGTGATCTATACTTCGGGAACGACCGGCCGGCCCAAGGGGGTGATGTCGTCGCACAACAATTTCGTAACCAATTACAAAGGGCTGGCTGAAATTCCACCGTTGAAAATGCATGACCGGGCGGTGAGCTTTTTACCCCTTTGCCACGTTTACGAGCGAACGGCCGGGTATGTGTACCAGTCTTTCGGTGTTTCGGTCTATTATGTGCAGAATATCGATGAACTCGGGGACTATATCAGGGAGGTAAAGCCCCACGGATTTGCATCCGTACCCAGGGTTTTCGAAAAAATATACAACAAAATCGTCATCAAGGGACGCAGCTTGCCTTTGCCCATGAAGGTTCTTTTTTTCTGGGCGCTCAGGCAGGGTCATAAATATGAACTGAACCATGCCCGGGGATGGGTTTACGATATAAAATTGTTCATTGCGAATCTGCTTGTTTTCCGAAAATGGCGGGAGGCGCTGGGGGGAGAGTTGAAATTCATCGTTTCGGGAAGCGCTGCCTTGCATCCGCGCCTGGCCCGGATTTTCTGGGCTGCAAAAATCCCGATCCTCGAAGCCTACGGACTTACGGAGACCTCTCCGGGGGTTACCTGTTACCGGTTTGAGCCCGGCCATATGAAATTCGGAACGGTGGGCACCCTGCTGGCCGGAAACCAGATGAAGATTGCCGACGATGGGGAGGTGCTTTGCAAAGGGCCGAACATCATGATGGGTTATCTCAACAGGCCGGAGAAGACAGCGGAGGTGATCGATGCCGACGGTTGGTTCCATACCGGAGATATCGGAGTGATTGAAGATGGAAAATTCCTGAAGATCACCGACCGGAAAAAGGAGATCTTCAAGACCTCCGGAGGGAAATATGTTGCGCCACAGCCCATCGAACAGCGCATGAAGGAGTCACCCTTCATCGAGCACATCATGGTGGTGGGAGAGAACCGGAATTATGCGGCAGCGCTGATTATTCCGAATTTCGAACACCTGAAAAGCTGGTGTGAAGTCAAACACATCGAATTTGAATCACGGCAGAAGGTGGTAAGAAACCCGAAAATTATCCGACGCATCAGGCAGGAGATTGAACGGTTTAACCTGGATCTGGGTCAAACAGATAAAATTAAAAAATTCAGGCTCCTGGATGCAGAATGGACCACCGACTCCGGGGAAATTTCCCCCACGCTCAAATATCGCCGGAAATTTATCATTGAGAAATACAGCCAGATCATTGAAGAGACCTACCGGTCCTCGGAATTCAACTACCGGGCTGAGTGATGATGTATCTCCTGTGTTTCGTTACAATCAGTGCAGAATCTTGAAAATCAGCTCTTTCATCAGTTCTCCATCGCCCGCTGATGCATTCTCAACCCCCTTTGCTTTCAGGTCGTATTCACGCAGCAGCGAAATAACAGCGACCGTTTTTCCTGCCGGGAAACTCCGTGCAGCCTGCTGATAATCGGTTACGAAAAATGGCTTGATGCCCAGGGCTGAGGCAACGGCATTGGTCGATTTGTCGGCCAGGAAATGATACAGCAGGATCTTCGAAAAATGCGCATATAACATCGGGATTACCTTTACCAAAGGGTTTTCGCGGAGGTTGCCGGCGAAATGGAGGATGATCTGGTTTGCCTTCAGCACATCCCTTTTGGTGAGCGCCTTCTGCAATTCGAACACATTGTAATCCTTGCTGATCCCGATATTTTTTTCGACGCAGGCTTCATTGATTTCCGATCCGGCCGGAATATTGATCAGGAGTTTTTGAATCTCATTCACGATCTTCCCCAGGTCGGCCCCCAGGAATTCAGTGAGCATGGCGGCGGCTTTCGGTGTGATCGTATATTTTAGCTGCCGAAGGTATTCATTGATCCAGTCGGGGATTTTATTGTCATACAGGCGGGCTGATTCAAAGGTCACGCCGATTTTTTCAATGGATTTATAGAGTGATTTACGCTTGTCGAGCTTCCCGTATTTATAGCATAAAACCAGGATCGTGGAGGGCTGGGGGTTTTCCATGTAGGGCTGGAAATCTTCGATCTTTTCCAAATCCTGAGCCTCTTTTACGATGAGTACCTGGTAATTGGCCATCATCGGAAAACGCTTGGCATAGCTCATCAGGGTGAGTACATTGGAATCCTTCCCGTAAACGATGGTCTGGTTGAACTCCTTTTCCAGATCGCTTAACACATGTGCTTCAATAAAATCGGAAACCGCGTCGATAAAATAGGACTCCTCCCCATGTAAAAGATAGACAGGATGATAGATCTGATTCTTCAGATCGCTGAGCAACTGGTCGAAACTGATGCTGTTCTTTTCAGCCATGGTTAATCGAACCGGAGATGTTTGACAAGCAATTTTTTCTCGATGAGGTCATTCATGGCAGCAACGCCGATCCGCAGGTGCTCTTCTGCAAATTTTTCGGTCACCTTTTTATCGCTGACCTGGGTTTTGATTCCCCGGCCAACCATCGGCTGATCAGAAACAAGCAGGATGGCCCCTGTGGGGATTTCATTGGCAAAGCCCACCATAAACAGGGTGGCTGATTCCATGTCGATGGCGATGGCACGGGTGATCCGCAGGTGCTCCTTGAACTGCTCATCGTACTCCCACACCCTGCGGTTGGTGGTATATACCGTACCGGTCCAGTAGTTTTTCCGGTGTTTGAGGATCTCGGTCGATACCACCTTTTGAAGGTTAAACGCAGGCAATGCCGGAACCCGTTCGGGGAAATAATCATCCGACGTTCCATCGCCCCTGATGGCCGCGATGGGTATGATCATGTCACCCACCTTGCATTTCTTTTTAAGTCCACCGCATTTGCCCATAAACAGCGCGGCTTTTGGCTTGATCGCACTCAGTAAATCCATGATGGTGGCGGCATTTGGACTGCCCATCCCGAAGTTGATCAGGGTAATGCGTTCATGCGTCACACTGGGCATGGCCTTGTCTAACCCCTTGATGGGCACCTTGTACCAGGCAGAAAAAAGTTCGAGGTAGCGGGTAAAATTTGTCAAAAGGATAAAATCACCAAATTCATCCAGGTTTGTGCCGGTATAGCGCGGCAACCAATCATCAACAATCTCTTTTTTTGTTTTCATGAACTAAAATCCTTATCAGCGGTTTGTACTTTCTTTGGATCGCCATTTTGAGCAATGAGGTAACAGGCATAGCGGGTGAGCATAATGTCATCAATTTCTCTTTGTCCGCCTTTACCTAATCCGATCATTTTGTTGACGTCAACAAAATGATCGGAAACCGCGACCCCAGCGGTTTTGCAACTTTCTTTTGCTTTATCAACCGCATTTGAAAAATTGCGCCACTCCGCATAACCCAAAAGTTCTTGTAATTCTCGGGCAAGCCAATATTCTACCCCTTCCTCTTCGTAAGCATATTCTTCGAAGGTCTTGTTTAGTCTGATGATCGTTGTCTTTTCCATTTTTAAACTGGTATAAAACCAATGCCTGGATCCCTGCATATGCTATTTCTACTAACAGGCTATTCGCTTTATTCTACTCGTTGCAAAGATAAATGATTTGTCAGATTTTCAGGCGTCGGTACAAAATTGAAAAATGTCATGTACATTTGTAATGAAAGTATGATGCAACAACTCAATTTACCGTCGTTTGCGGCCCGGCTTCGCCAGGGAAAAAGTGGGAAAGAGGAGATTTTTGATGAGATCAGGAAAAAGTATGTCAGGCTCACTGCCGAAGAGTGGGTCAGGCAGCATTTTCTAAACCATATGATCGTTCAGCTTGGCTTTCCGGCCAGTCTAATCGCGGTGGAGGCTGCGCTGAAATACAACAACATGCTGAAACGGTTTGATATGCTGGCCTACAGCGCCAATGGCAAACCCTGTCTTGTGGTTGAATGCAAAGCCCCATCGGTCGAAATCAGCCAGGCTGTATTCGACCAGGTAGCCATGTACAACATGACCCTTGCCGTTGATTACCTTGTCGTTACAAATGGATTGACCCATTACGCCTGTAAGATCGATCATCGGAACAAAACGTATGCTTTTTTGAAAGAGATACCGACGTTTGAGAACGTGACGCGTGACGCGTGACGCGTGACAAAAAAATGAAATCTAAATCGATTTCTCGCATGTATTGATTATCTTTGTTTATAAAAATATCAAAATGAACAATCTGTTAAGCCGAATAACAATAAATAAGGAAATATGCCATGGTAAACCAACAATTCGGGACATGCGTTATCCCGTAGATATGATTTTGGATTTATTGTCCTCTGGCATGACCTTTCAAGAAATTATAGATGATTATCCTGCAATTGAACTAGATGATATTAAAGCATGCCTGTCCTATGCATCAAGATTAACCAAGGTAAAATCAATACATAAAGTTGTGGCATGAAGTTTATTGTTGATGCTCAATTACCTAGGGAGATTGCCTGGATCCTGAAAAATAAGGGATTTGATGCAATACATACAGATGATTTGCCTGATAAGGAAAGAACAACTGATAATCAGATCAGAGAAATATCTGTGAATGATAATAGAATTGTTATCTCCAAAGATTCTGATTTTATTGATTCATACTTTGTGAAAAAGATTCCCCCCAGGCTGATAGTCATTACCACTGGAAATATCAAAAACAAAGAGTTGTTAAGCCTGTTTTCTAAAAACATTGATCAGATCATTGAGTTTCTTGACATTTGCAATTTGATAGAGATGGATAATACCGATTTAATTGGACATGAATAATCCACTAAATCGTAAATCGTATATCATATGGAGCTCATCGGAACCATCCCAAAAACGCTGATCAACTTTGTGCTGGTCACCCTGTTTTCGCTGCTGATCGGATTGTCGCAACGCAGGCTTCACAGCCAGGCGCATGAAGCTGACCACACCTTTGGCACCGACAGAACCTTCACCTTTATCGGGATTCTGGGATATATCCTCTCCCTGATTGATCCTACGCAGGGAATGATGTTTGCGGGCGGCGGACTGGTTCTGGCCATGGTCATGGGCATATCCTACTATTTTCACATCCGTGATTTAAAGGACTTCGGAGCCACCACCATTTTCGTGGCATTAATAACCTATTGCATTGGACCGCTGATCATTACACAGCCGTTGTGGCTGGTTCTGCTGATCGTGGTCACGGTCCTGATTTTCACAGAGCTGAAGGAGACATTTATCTCCTTTTCGCAAAAAATCGACCGCTATGAATTCATCACCCTGGCCAAATTTCTCATCATCGCCGGCGTCATCCTGCCCATCCTGCCCGACGGCCCCATTGTGAAGGGATTGAGCCTGACGCCCTATAAAATCTGGCTGGCCATTGTGGTCATTTCATCGATATCGTATATAAGCTACCTGTTAAAAAAATTCATTTTTCCCAAATCGAGCATCATCCTCTCGGGAATCCTTGGCGGACTTTATTCCAGTACGGCCACCACCATCATCCTGGCAAAAAAAAGCAAAAAGGAGCCGCAGCACCTCAATCAGTATATGTCGGGGATTATCTTCGCAACGGCCATGATGTACCTTCGGATTCTCATCCTGATCCTGATCTTCAGTGTACAGTTGTACGGGCGTGTATGGCCCTATTTTCTGACCATGTTCGGCATCAGCGTGGCCATCGGACTGGTTGTTTTGTTTTATAAAAACCGGGTTGTAACCACCCATGATGATGAGCTTCAGGTCGATAAAAATCCACTGGAGTTTAAAGTGGCCCTGATTTTCACAGCACTCTATATTGCCTTCACCTTCATCACCTACGAGGTTCTCAATCGATTCGGCACCCCTGGGTTAAACATCCTTTCGTACATTGTCGGACTTACCGACATTGATCCCTTTTTAATCAATTTATTCCAGGGGAAATTTGCTGTAACCATGGATGTCATGGCCCTGGCTACATTTCAGGCCATCATCAGCAACAACGCTTTGAAAATGGTCTATGGATGCTTTTTTGCAGGGAGGGGCGCACGGATCTACCTGATCTCGGGTTTTCTTCTTATCATTGCATGCACGATGGGGGTTCTGCTGCTCGTCTAGAAATCAACTATGGCTGAACAATTTACGGTTGTTAACAATAAGCTGGATGAGTCGTTCAATCTCCAGGATACCCGGAATTACGGATTGGCCATTCTTTTCAGTGAGTCCGGTTTTTCATACAGCATCCTCGATTTTAAGCGGAATAAATATCTCGGGGTGCACCATATGATCAGGCATGATGCAAAGCCACTGCATACGATGCCAGGGGCCAAATTACCCTTTGATGATTTTCTGAAAAGCATCATCAATGCCACGCCCTGGCTCAAGAATCCGTATAAATCGGTGAAGATCGGCTATGAGGGAAGGAAATGCACCCTGATTCCGGCGCAGTTGTTTGATGCAACGGCAAAGGATCATTATTTGAAGTTAAGCTTCCCCCAAAGCGAGGAGGAGCAGGCCTTCTCTGATCATCTGATGCCGTTGGATTCCCACCAGGTATTTGCCATTCCGGTATCCGTACTGAATGCCATGAGAGGCCATTTTCCGAATATCAAGATTGTTCATTTTTCAAGTATTCTGATCGAAAGCATTTGGATCAACTATAAAAACCGGATCAATGCCAATAAGGCCTTCGTCCACGTTCGTGAAAAGTTGTTTGACCTGATGATCTTTGACGGACGCCAGATGAGCTATTTCAACACCTTCCCGTTTCAGAATGGGGAAGATGTGGCCTATTACCTGATCTTTGTGCTCGAGCAACTGAATTTAAACCCCGAACATATTCCCCTGGTTTTACTGGGAAATGTTGAAAAGGGCGCTGGTTTATGTGAATTGCTCGCCAAGTATGTTCGCTATGTCGAATTTGGACGCCGCAATGAGGCTTTTAAATACAGTTACATGCTGAACCAGATGCAACCACAGTCCTATTATCCACTTCTGAATTTTTTCTCATGCGGATTATAAGTGGAATATACAGGGGCCGTCGACTGCAGCCTCCGGCAAATCTGCCGGTGAGGCCTACCACTGATTTTGCCAAGGAGGGTTTGTTCAATGTGCTGGGCAACATGGTTGATTTTGAAACACTGAAGGTGCTCGATCTTTTCACTGGTACGGGAAGCATCGCCTTTGAATTCCTTTCTCGCGGAGCCATCGAAGTGACGGCCGTGGATGCAAATCATCAATGCATCAGCTTTATAAAAAAAACAGCAGAAAGTTTTGGCGCTGCAAATATTCAGCCGGTAAAATCAAACAGTTTTGTATTCATCAAACGGATGTGCAAGGAGTATGACCTGATTTTTGCCGATCCGCCCTACGACCTGGAGGGGATTGAGTCGATTCCTGATTTGATCTTTGGTTCAAAATTGCTTGCGGCGAATGGGATGTTTATTCTGGAACATTCTGTGAGATACCGTTTTGAGCAGCACCCGCATTTTTTCCAGCACAGAAACTATGGAAGTGTGAATTTTACCTTATTCATCCTTCGTTAATATTCATCCTCATGGAAGAAGAAATCATCCTTGGTAGGGTAATCGGGCCAGATATCTTCGATGCGTTCGTAGGATTCCCCTTCGTCTTCGATCTCTCTTAAATTTTCAATTACTTCCTGGGGCGCGCCTGATCGGATTGCCCAATCGACCAACTCCTCCTTGGTAGCAGGCCAGGGGGCATCTTCAAGTTTTGAGGCCAATTCGAGTGTCCAATACATTGATTTGTTCTTTTGAGATTTTTTGCAAAAGTATAAAAAAAAAAATCAGAAAGTCAAGAGTTATTTTTTTGTGATCCAGGGCGATTCAATTGCCCCCAGATCTTTGCCTGTTTTCCTGGCCAGCACAAACAGATAATCCGACAAACGATTCAAAAACCGAATTATTATATCGTCGACAGGGCTGCTTTCATTTAACCGGATCAGGGAGCGCTCGGCCCGGCGGCACACGGTGCGGGCCATGTGACAGAATGAAACGGTACTGTGTCCGCCGGGAAGAATGAAATGATTCAAGGGTGGAAGTTCCTCATTCATGGCATCAATCTCCTGCTCCAACAGGGTAATGTCCCCATCGGCCAATGAAGGCAATTCCCGCGTTTGACTTGATGGATCGCGTGCAATCAAGGCCTCAGCCACAAACAGCTTTTCCTGCACAATGATCAAAACCTCTTTGTAGCGGGTGTTTATATCCTGATCCCTGATTAATCCGATAAATGAATTAAGCTCATCGAGATTTCCATAAACCTCCACCCGCTCATGGCTTTTGGAGACACGGGTTCCCCCCAGCAGGGAGGTTTCCCCCTTGTCTCCGCCCTTGGTGTATATTTTCGTCACTTTTCTAACCGTTCTTTCAGCTTCTGGTATTGTTCCGCCATCTCCTTAGGCAGCCGGTCGCCAAATAGTTGCTGGTGTTCGGCGATCAGTTCACATTCGTCGAGCCATTCATGTTTATCAACCTTCAAAATATCCTCCATCTTATCAGCTACGCCGGTAAGGCCGGAGATGTCAATCGATCCCTTTTCAGGTAAAATTCCGATGGCTGTTTCAACAGATTTTGCTGTTCCTTCAACGCGTTCAAAGATCCATTTCAGCACGCGGATGTTGTCTCCATAACCTGGCCAGAGGAATTTGCCATCGGGACCCTTCCTGAACCAGTTGACATTGAAAATTTTTGGCAGTTTGGTTTTATCGGGTGCATTCTGGCCGATCTTCACCCAATGTCCGAAATAATCACCCATATGATACCCGCAGAACGGAAGCATGGCAAACGGATCGCGGCGCACACCGGCTTTCAGTCCGATCGCGGCAGAAGTGACCTCCGATCCCACGATCGATCCCATAAACACGCCATGGTTCCAGTCAAATGCCTGATAAACCAAAGGAACGGTACCAGGACGGCGTCCGCCGAATAAAAATGCAGAAATGGGCACACCCTTGGGATTTTCCCAGTCCTTGTCAATCACCGGGCACTGGTAGGCGGGTGCCGTGAATCGGGCATTGGGATGTGCGGCCGGCTTGCCATTTTCTTTGTTGTATACCTCGTTGGTCCAGGTGATGGTTCCCTCGGGAATGTCCGATCCGATCCCCTCCCACCAGATATCGCCATCGGGGGTGATGCCCGTATTGGTAAAGATGGAGTTGCTCTTGCACGACAGCATGGCGTTGGGATTGGTCTCCATGGATGTAAAGGGGGCCACACCAAAGAATCCGGCTTCCGGATTGATGGCATACAGCCGGCCATCTTCGCCAAATTTCATCCAGGCAATGTCGTCGCCGACGGTTTCAACCTTCCAACCCGGGATATTTGGTATCAGCATGGCGAGGTTCGTCTTTCCGCAGGCGCTTGGAAATGCAGCAGCAACATAATGTTTAACTCCCTGGGGATTGGTGATGCCCATGATCAGCATGTGTTCGGCAAGCCATCCTTCGCGGCGGGCCATATTGGTAGCAATGCGCAAGGCAAAACATTTCTTGCCAAGCAGGGCATTTCCGCCGTATCCACTTCCAAACGACCATGTTTCATTGGTGTCGGGGAAATGTGAAATGTACTTCTTTTCAATGGGCGCACAGGGCCATTTTACATCTTTTTGCCCGGGAGATAAAGGCGCTCCGACAGAATGGATACATGGAACGAAATCACCCTCGCCAAGCAGGTCGAGTACCGCGCTGCCCATGCGGGTCATGATGCGCATATTGACCACCACGTAAGGGGAGTCGGTCAGCTGAATGCCGATGTGTGCAATTTTTGACCCAAGCGGACCCATGCTGAATGGGATCACGTACATGGTGCGGCCCTTCATACTTCCCCGATACTCCTCGGTCAGAATTTTTTTCATCTCGGCCGGGGCCATCCAGTTGTTGGTAGGTCCTGCATCTTCCTGCTTTGCAGAACAGATGAAGGTGCGGTTTTCGACGCGCGCCACATCACTCGGGTCGCTCTGGAAATAGTAGCTTGACGGGCGTTTCGCTTCATTCAGCTTGATGGCCATGCCTGTGCCAACCATCATGTCAAGTAATTTCTGGTTCTCTCCTGCGGTTCCATCACACCAATGAATGGTATCGGGCTGGCATAGATCAGACCACGCTTTAACCCATTTTTCAACTTTACTGCTGATTTTCATATCGTTTTATTTAATTGTTTTTAGATCTTATTAAAAGGCAAACGTACGCTTATTATTTAAGCTCTCCCAGCGCAACTTTTATCCTTCTTGCTGCTTCGGTAAGCTTATCTGTGCTGGTAGCATAGGAAAAACGAAGACAATTCGGATCACCAAAGGCATCGCCGGGCACAAGGGCAACAAACACGTTGTTAAGCAGGTACATGCAAAGGTCATTGGCATTATTGATGGTGATGTTTCCATTTGATTTTCCAAAATACCAGGAGATATCGGGGAAGATATAAAACGCACCATCGGGATGGTTTATTTTCATCCCGGGGATTTCTGCCAGCAGTTTTAACATGAGGTCGCGGCGCTCCCGGAAGGCCTTTTGCATGATCGCCATGTCGGGGGTGGCGGAGGGGGCGGTAATGAAGGCAGTGAGGGCTGCACGCTGGGCAATGGAGGAGGCGCCCGAAGTGAACTGACCCTGAAGTTTGTCGCAGGCTTTGGCAATGGCAAGCGGAGCAGCGATAAATCCAATCCTCCAGCCGGTCATGGCATATCCTTTTGAAACGCCGTTGATCAGTACAACCCTATCCTTGATAAAATCAAACTGGCATATGCTTTCGTGCTTCCCGACGAAATTGATGTGTTCATATATCTCATCGGCAATGATGGTGATTTCAGGATATTTGAAGATCACCTCAGCAATCCCTTTCAACTCCTCACGGGTATAGACCGAACCAGTGGGATTACAAGGAGAACTGTAGATCAGTAACCTGGTTTTGGGTGTAATGGCCGCCTCCAGTTGCTGCGGGGTGATCTTAAAATTATGTTCAATCGTAGCCGGGATAAATACCGACTTCCCTTCAGCCACTTTGATGATCTCTTTATAGGAGACCCAGTAGGGGGCCGGTACGAGCACTTCATCACCGGGATTGATAAGGCTGAGCATTACATTGGCAATCGATTGCTTGGCGCCGGTTGACACGACAATTTGATTGGGGTCATAATCAAGATTGTTGTCGCGTTTCAGTTTAACACAGATGGCTTTGCGCAAATCTTCATAACCAGCCACCGGGGAATAAAAGGTGAAGTTCTGGTCGATGCCTGCCTTTGCCGCATTTTTGATGTAGTCGGGGGTGAAAAAATCGGGTTCACCCAAACTGAGATTGATTACATCGTGACCTTCAGCTTTGAGTTCGCGGCTCTTGCGCGACATGGCCAGGGTTTCACTTTCGGCCAGATACTGGATTCTGTTAGCGAGGATTGTCATAAGATAGTGAGAATGAAGTTTTTGACAAAAAGAGAACAAATTTAGAAAAAATAACCGAACACCAAGGCTCAAGTCAAAAAAGAAAATGAAAAATCGTGATATCTTACCCTGTTACCCTGTTCCCCTGTCACCAAAATTAATGGTACTTTTGTCTCAAAATCCCTCCCATGCATCCTCCTTTTTGTTCCCCCGCTCTTTTCCACCTCCTCGGTGGAATCATCTGGTTGCTCCTGATCTTCGGCGGCGCATTTTTTCTGCTTTGGTATTTTCTTAAACAAACCAGGAAAGCCATTCCTGCTGCAGTAAGCAAAGAAGATCAAAAGGTCATTCTTCCCTTGCGTCTGCAGGCCTATGAGCGGTTTGTGCTGTTCCTCGAACGGATACATCCTTCGAACCTGGTGATGCGGCTCAACAGCCCCGATCTGACTGCCTATCAGCTGCAGTCATTGCTTGTCAGGACCATCCGCGAAGAATTTGAATACAACCTGTCGCAGCAGTTGTATGTTTCACAACATGCCTGGGAGCTGATCAGGAATGCCAAAGAGGAGACCATTGCGATGATCAACCAGGCTTCGGCCAATGTCGGGGAGCAGACCCATTCCTCAGATCTTGTGAAGGGGATATTCGATATCGCCGTTTCCAAAGGAAAACTTCCCCTCGACCTGGCCCTGGAAGAGATTAAAAAGGAGTTGCAGAAATTGTTCTGATGGCCGGTTATTTCCCGAAGCGGTAGGCCAGGGTCAATGCAGCTGAAGTATTGTCAAAACTGAATCCAAAATTGGAATTTGTCCGTTCAGAGGTAACCGAATAGATCGTGGTTTTCGTTTTTCCGTATGCATAATAGATACCCGGGGTGATTTCAGCACCGATGACCAGGTGGTCTGAAAAGGTATAGTTAAAGCCCAGAATCACATCCACGCCTGGAGATAAACGCCAGTCCCTTGTCTCATAATCATTGCCGATCGATGCCTGCTTCTGTTTTTGATAAAAATAACTCACCCCTGCCTCTAATCCCCAGATAAAATCGAGTTTTGCAATGACAGGGATCCTTTTTTCAAAGCCAATCAAGAACCCGGCCCCGTAGTTAGAAGACTTGATCTCCAGGGAATCCTCCGGTTTGCCCCAGTTTGCATTTTGCCCCATGTTCAAAGAAAGTACAGAAAGCCTGAGCAATGTTTTTTCACCTCCGGTTTTGTACTGAAGACCAAAGGAGTTCAGGTTGCTGAATTTGATGCCAACCTGGTGGATGCGGAGTGATTTTTCCTGCTGGGCAAAGGCACCGAAAGAGACAAGAAAAAAGAACAATGCAAAGCAACTGAGAGTTTTTTTCATAGAGATTAAGGTTTAGTTATTGTATAAAAGGAGTTATCTTCATCCTGTACCAGTACCTGTATCGTTCCCTGAACCCCATTTTTTCATAGAGTTTGTTTGCTGGTACATTGTTGACCATTACCTGGAGATAGGCGGTTTCCGATCCCTGTTTTCTTCCCCACCGCAGTATGTTTTCGACGATGAGGAAACCCACGCCGGTATTCCGGTAGGCTTTGTCAACCACTATATCAAAGAGGCCGAGATAGGATCCCTCTGCCACACCCAGGCCAACCCCGATCGTCTTATTTTCGCGGGTGAGGGAAATGAGGCATTTCTTCAGCTTCAGCTGTTCCATTATCCCAACGTAGGTCGGTTTTCTTTCCCGCTCGAAGTCATTCATCCGGATGAAATCATCCATCCAGCGCGAATTCATTTCTGTGTCGATCCTGATTTCACTGATGGGGGCTGCTGAAATGGCGGATATGTCGAGCGACTGGAATGAAATGGTCGAATGAATCAGGTACCCGCGGCTTGCCAGGCGTTGGTCGATATCTGAGGGTTCAGCAATGGAGGTGATCTTAAAACATGGGGGGATGTTCTGCGATCGATACAGGGATTCGCAGAAGTCGATTTTTTTCTCCGGGTCCAGTGTGGAGGGGTAAAGCAGATTCACTGAATTTGAACGCTTGGTCACCCCGTTGGCGAAACGCAGAATCCAGCCATCGTACTGCATGGTTTGCAGTGCCGGCCAGGCGTTGTTGCTGATCTCTTCGAAGCGGCGAACCATTTAACCAAGCAATTCTTTCACCTCCATTTCAAGAACCGGTAAATGTTGGATTATAATTAACCAGATTACGTCAGCAGAGATTGAATCGCAACCATGAACAATCCGGCTTTTAATGTCACTTTGGAATTCCAAGAAAATTTTCTTTTCAGGAAAAAACGAATTGATTTCTGAGATGGACAGATCAATGTCTTTCAGCCATTTTTTAATTTCCAGATCCATAATCAATCGGATCCGTTGAATCAATATCGACAATAAAATCAATATCACTGTTTTCGTTGAATTGAGGGGTCAACACTGAACCAAACACAAAAAGGTTTTTCACCTTGTTTTCCTTTTTGACAAAAATACAAAAAGCACAGCGTAAGGACGGTATTCAAGATGAAAAAAATGGTCTTTTAACAATTATCATTCCCGATTCTTATTTGTCATTTGGAAATTTATAAAATTTCATGTATCTTTGTATCTCTTGAGAAAGACATAAACGTAATTATATTTCGTTATGAAGAAAGATATAATTAAAAATATATTGATTGAAAACCAGAAAATGGTTTTTACTTCTGCTCTTTCCAGAGATTTGATCATACCGGAGATAAAAAAGGTTATTACGATTGTAGGAACACGCAGGGCAGGCAAAACCTATTTTTTGTTTGACCTGATAGGGAAATACCGGGAAAAAGGGTTAACCGAGCATATTCTTTATCTGAATTTTGAAGATGACCGTATATTCCCGATGCAAATCGAGGATCTGGGATTGATCATAGAGGCTTATTATGAACTCTATCCTGAAAAGAAAAGGGAGACGGTTTATGCTTTTTTCGATGAGATTCAATTGGTGGCAAATTGGGAGAAATTTATCAGGCGAATCTATGATACGGAAGATATCCGGATTTTTATCACCGGATCTTCTTCACGGCTTCTTCAAACGGAAATAGATTCTTCTTTACGAGGCAGAACGCTTTCATTTGAGTTGTTTCCATTGTCGTTCAGGGAGTATCTCCGCTTTAAAAACATTCCCATTGAGTTCTATGGTTCTTCGGCTACTTCTATGATAAAAAACGCGTTAGAGCGCTATTTCATCAACGGCGGATTCCCTGAATTGATCAATTTTTCTCCGGAAATGGCCAAAAGCACCTTGCAGAATTACATCCAGATGATCATCTTTAAAGATATGATCGACCGCTACCAGATCAAAAACCACTTCCTCATCAAGTACCTGGTTCATTATTGTTTCCGTAATATATCTTCATTGCTCAGCGTGAACAAGCTTTATAATGAGCTGAAATCACTGGGAGCGGCCATTGCAAAAAACACCTTGTACCAATACCTGGGTTATCTGGAAGATTCTTTCGCCGCCTTTACCACCACCATTTTCACGGAATCATATCGTGAGCAAATCAGAAATCCCAAAAAAATATTTGCTGTTGATACAGGACTTTACACCTCACAGGTTATCCGTGCTGACCGGGGGCGGCTTTTTGAAAATGTGGTTTTTACTGAGTTGCGCAGAAAGAACCAGGAAATCTTTTACTTCAGGAAAAAACAGGAGGTTGACTTCTGCGTCAAAAATCAGGAAAAGCTTCAGCTTATCAATGTTTGCGCCGATCTTGAATCGCACTCCACGCTGAAAAGAGAGGTCGATGCCCTGTTGGAGGCGATGAGATTCCTTCATTTATCGGAAAGTGTCATCATCAATGGAGATAAGGAAGAGATCATACAGGTTGATAAACTGCAAATCAGGGTGATTCCTTTGTGGAAATGGCTGATTCAATGAAGTATTGACAAATATCATTTCCCCTTATGCCGTCAGGTAACCCCGTGCCTTCTCCAGTGCAGCCGGAATTCCGGCCGGATTTTTACCGCCAGCCGTTGCGATGTGGGGTTGTCCGCCGCCGCCGCCCTGAATCTCTTTGGCCAGTTCACGCACGATGTTGCCGGCATTGAGCTTGCGCTCCTTCACGAGATTTTCAGAAAGCATCACCGTGAGCGTGGCCTTCCCGTCACCCTCCGTTGCCAATACCAGGAACAGATCGGGGATGGAGGTGCTCAGTTCATAGGCCAGGTTTTTTACTGTTTCTGCATCCAGATCCACCTTCGCCGTAAGGAAATTGATGCCATTGTAATGCTGCACCTGCGCAGCGAATTCCTCCTTCAGCTGCTGTAACTTCAGTTTGCTTAATTCAGCAACCTGCCGCTTCAACTCAACATTTTCTTCAATCAAATTCCGCAGTCCTTTTAACATGTCTTTGGGATTTTTCAGCAATTCGCCCGCTTCGCTGAGGAGCGATTCTCTCAAATTCCAATATTCCTCAGCCTTTTCAGCCGTAATGGCTTCAATACGCCGGATGCCTGCTGCGATGGCCCCCTCAGAGACAATTTTAAACAAGCCAATCTGCCCCGTTGCCGGAACATGGGTTCCGCCGCAAAGTTCAATAGAAAAGCCTGGATCAAAGGTGATTACACGCACCAAATCGCCATATTTTTCTCCAAAGAGGGCCGTGGCCCCCATGGCCCTGGCCTCCGCAATGGGGAGCGCCCGCTGTTCGTTCAAAACAATATTCTCGCGGATCTTTGCATTGACGATTGCTTCAACCCGGGCAATTTCTTCCTTGCTCATCCTTGAAAAATGGGTGAAGTCGAAACGAAGCCGATGGTCATCTACAAGGGAGCCTTTTTGTTCAACGTGGGTTCCAAGTACCTGGCGCAGTGCGGAATGCATCAGGTGGGTGGCCGAATGGTTGTTGGCGGTGCTCCTTCTTTTCTCCATATTCACATGGGCCACTACCAGTTGGGCGGGATCTGAAGGCAGGGTGTTGGCAATTTGAATGATCAGTTCGTTTTCCCTTACCGTGTCGATAAGTTCGATTTTTTCATCCCCGGAGATCAGCCATCCCTTGTCACCGGCCTGTCCGCCTGATTCGGCATAAAACGGGGTCTGAGCCAGCACAAGGTGGTAAAGTTCTTCTCCTTTGGTCACCACCGTGCGGTATTTGGTAATCACCGTATCAACCTGTAATAAATCATACCCGACAAACTCGGGTAAACCGGCATCCTCAACCAGAACAACCCAGTCGGAGGTGTCGGTGACAGCATCCTGCCGCGACCGGGCTTTTTGAGCCTCCAGCCCCTTTGCAAATCCTTCCATGTCAACAGTCCAGCCGATTTCCCTGGCCATGAGCTGCGTGAGGTCGATGGGAAAACCAAAGGTGTCGTAGAGTTCGAAGGCGAAAGAACCGTCGATTGAATGACCAATGACCGATGACGAATGACGAATGTCTTTTTGCTCGTCCGGCCTTCTTGATTCAATGTAATGATTAAACCGCTGTATCCCGGTGGCCAGGGTGCGGAGAAAGGCGGTTTCTTCTTCGCGGATCACATTGGTAATGAGCTCTTTTTGGGAAATCAGTTCGGGAAATACCGTCCCCATCTGATCGATCAGCACCGGGATCAATTCGTAGATAAAGGGTTCTTTAAAGCCCAGGAAGGTGTAGCCATATCGCACGGCCCGGCGCAGAATCCGGCGGATCACATACCCCGCCTTGACATTCGAAGGCAGCTGCCCGTCGGCAATGGCAAAGGCAATGGCCCTGAGGTGGTCGGCGATCACACGCATGGCAATGTCGCACCTGGCATCCTTCCCGTATTGAATTCCTGATTTTACCGCAATCGTTTGAATGATGGGCTGAAATACATCGGTATCATAATTTGATTTGGTTCCCTGAATGACCATGCAGAGCCGCTCAAATCCCATTCCGGTATCAACATGGCTGGCCGGGAGCTCAACAAGCTGGCCGTTGTTCAGGCGATTGAACTGGATAAACACAAGGTTCCATATTTCAATTACATGGGGATCTCCCTTGTTAACGAGATCTTTGCCGGGAATTTTTGCCCGTTCGCTTGCTTCACGAATATCGGCATGGATCTCAGAACAGGGTCCGCATGGCCCGGTATCACCCATCTCCCAAAAATTATCCTTCTTTGATCCGAGAAGAATGCGATCCTCGGGAATAAACTGTTTCCAGAGTTCAAATGCCTCATGATCCCGTTTCAGTCCTTCGCCCTCATCTCCTTCAAAAATGGTGACGTAGAGGCGGTCTTTGTCAATCTTCAGCACGTCGGTGAGCAGTTCCCATCCCCAGGCAATGGCCTCTTTTTTGAAATAATCGCCAAATGACCAGTTTCCGAGCATCTCGAACATGGTGTGATGGTAGGTGTCGTGACCCACCTCTTCAAGGTCGTTGTGCTTGCCCGACACACGAAGGCATTTCTGCGTATCGGCCACGCGTTTGAATTGACCCTCCTTGTTTCCCAGAAAGATATCTTTAAACTGGTTCATCCCGGCATTGGTGAACATCAGGGTTGGGTCGTTCTTAATAACCATGGGTGCAGAGGCGACAATCACATGTTGTTTCGACAGAAAGAAATCGAGAAAAGCCTGGCGTATATCAGTTGAATTCATCTAATTATAAGATTAACAAAGCATTAACAATCTTTAACAATTTTTAAAACCCGAAAGCGGCTGCAAAGTTAATTATTTACTTAATTTTGTTGGGGTTAGCCTGCTTGTTTTGAATAATTCTTTATTTGCCTGTGGATGAACAAGGTAAAGTACAAGTTCAATAAAAAATCTTTGACGTTCGACCGGGTGCATACAACCATGCGCAAGCGGCTGCTATACTTTTTTTCTCATCTCTCCACCGGCGTGGTTTTTGCGGCAGTGGTGCTTGTTGTGGCCTACAATTTCCTGGATTCTCCCAAGCAAAAGGCCCAGAAAAGGGAACTGGACCAGATGAAGCTGCAGTATCAGATTTTGAATGATCAGCTGGATAAGGTGACAAAAATTCTGGCTGATTTGCAGGATCGGGATGACAATATTTACCGTGTGATTTTTGAAGCCGAACCCATTCCGAATTCGATCCGTACAGCCGGCATGGGCGGCATCGACCGTTATGAAGCCATGAAGGGATATTCCAACTCGGAGCTGCTAATCGAAACGGAGAAAACCATGGATAAGATCATGGGCCAGCTCTATGTGCAGTCCAAATCTTTTGATGACGTGTTCAAGCTTGCAAAAAACAAGGAGAAGATGCTGATATCGATCCCTGCCATACAGCCTGTTAACATCAAGGATCTGCGAAGGGTTGGTTCGTACTTCGGCACGCGGATGGATCCATTTTATAAGGTAAGGAAGTTTCATGAGGGGATGGATTTTTCGGCACCGGTCGGAACTGAAATTTATGCCACCGGGAACGGTATGATCACCACGGCCGGTCGCGATGCACAGGGGGGGTATGGGAATCAGATCAGGATTGATCATGGATATAATTATCAAACCGTATATGCCCATCTTTCACGAATTTTTGTGAAGCCGGGACAAAAAATTCTGCGGGGACAGATCATCGGCTATGTCGGGAACACAGGTAAATCAACCTCTCCTCACCTGCATTATGAGGTCAGGAAAAACGGGGTTCCTTTGAATCCGATCTATTTCTTTTTCAACGATTTAACACCGGATCAATTCCAAATGATGCTGGAGCTCTCAGCGCAGCCATCGCAAACCATGGATTAATCATTTCATCGATGCTCAGGAAAGACAAAAAAATTGAAAAGTTGTATTATTCAATTGGAGAGGTGGCCGATCTGTTTGAGGTAAACGCTTCGCTCATCAGGTTTTGGGAAAAAGAATTTGACATCCTGAAGCCTCAGAAAAATAAAAAGGGTAACCGGCTTTTTACGGCAAAGGATTTGGATAACCTGCGCATCATCTATCACCTGGTGAAGGAGCGTGGTTTTACCCTGCAGGGGGCCAAGGACAAGCTCAGGGAGAATAAGGACGATGTGGTAAATAAGGTGGGGGTTATCGATTCGCTTAACCGGATCAAGGGATTCCTGCTCGATTTGAAGGAGCAGGTATAATGGCAGGCAGGGTCAGGAAACATTCCGCTTCCTTTTTTGAAAATGTGTACGACGTTGTGCGTCTTGTTCCGCATGGCCGGGTAACTTCATATGGCTCCATTGCTGAATACATCGGGTTAAGGGGGTCGGCACGCATGGTGGGATGGGCGATGAATGGTTCACACACCCGCCTTACGGATGTTCCGGCCCACAGGGTTGTAAACAGAAACGGACTGCTTACAGGAAAGCATCACTTTGGCACCCCGAACATGATGCAGCAGCTGCTCGAAAATGAAGGAATTGAAGTGGTGAATGATAAAATTGTCCGTTTTAATGAATTGTTTTGGAACCCGATGAAAGAATTACAAATTTGAAGATTGAGTCCCCTCTGAAAAGGGGGTTTATGAAAAAATGTAAAATTTAGTAACTGCTGTTAAAATTAGTGCCATGGAAAAATTTCTGCTCCGAATGGGTTGTATACCGATCCTTAGGT
>Ga0247841_10003044_pt1 | contig 31826 bp, 22 predicted proteins | sample LaCruzMarch2015__2_FD_192410 | JGI IMG/M metagenome (GOLD analysis project Ga0247841, IMG submission 192410) | Freshwater microbial communities from meromictic Lake La Cruz, Castile-La Mancha, Spain - LaCruzMarch2015_18m | ecosystem: Environmental > Aquatic > Freshwater > Lake | place: Spain...
CTAATATCCCCATGAATAACTGAACTTCTTAATGCTGTTTTTCGGACTTTGTAATCCGACCCGCTTCAATGCTTGATTGGAGTGTCGTTTTACGTCCGTGTGGGACAGCACTGGGTCGATTTTATGCGTTATGGGCTGGAGGATGATATCAAGAAAAGACATCCGTCCGTAACAAGTTTCAAGGCCCACCTGCCGGGGATTACGGGAGTTGAACGGTTCCGATTGGGTATGCAGGCCATTCGTGATGCCATCGGCGAAGAAAACTACTTTCTGGGTTGCTCGGCTGTTTTTGGTCCCACGATCGGCTTTGTGGACGGGATGCGCACAGGAGCCGACATTCACCCTCGGTTTGACGCATTCGGTGAGCGTGCACTGGGCAATGCGGGCAATTTCTATCTCAAGCCGGTCTATGATCTTGATGCGGACTACATTGTCGCCCGCTCTGCTGCGGACGAGGATGCGACCATCTTTGCGGATGAAAAGAAATCCGGCGGTGATGTCACCGAAAGTGAAGCCAAAATGTGGGCGGATTTTGTCAGCTTGTATAGCAACTTTCGGCTCAACAGTGACAATCTGCAAACCCTCCGTCCCGCGCGGAAAGAGATCGTTTCCACTAGCATAAATGCCCCCAATATCGACGAAACCGTTCCGATCGATGTCTGGAAACACGCCACGAGCGAGCTGGATCCGAACGAATTACTACTCTCCCGCAGTGGGAATGAGATTTACCTGGGTATTTTTAATTGGGGCGACCAACCCAAGGCCTATTCCCTTCCTGCCTTTGGCGAGTCCGCTCATGTCCAATTGGATGGACGGCACTCCATCATTTTAAAATATGCGGGTGACGATTCGTTTGATCAGCTCTGCCAGAAGCTCCAATCCCGATGAAAGATGCGGCATCAGAATGGAGTGCGTCAATTCAGTTGAACCGGAACTCTCGTTTGATCGCGATGGCCGTAGGTCTGGCTTTGTCCGGTTCAATGTCGATGGCTGGAAACGCCATTCCTGCCTCCACAAATTCTCAGCCCCGTTTTCTCTACGCGCAGGAACCGCTCGGAATGACAGCGGACTCGATCCGTGATGCCGTCGGATCGTTTTCGTTGGCGATGCTCCCCAACCCGGAGCCCAAGTGTGCGGTCCGACTCCAAGGCAACATCACTCCGCTTACCGAACGCCTCTGGAAAATCGCCCTTGACGACGCGGAGCACAATTTGGTGACCAGCGAGTCGGGCACGATTTATTTCGGGGCTGGAAGCCAATACGGCCTGCGGATCTACGAGCGTGACATCGCCGTTTCCGGGGTGCTGGGCCTCAACCGATTCTACCCGGAGGTGATGCTCTCATCGTTGAAGGTGGCGCGAGAAATCCGCAAGGAATTGGGTTACAAAATATCGGCTCCGCATGTGGTTCCCGAGATCGACGTGCCGTGGGAGGTGATTGCCCAAGTGGACAAGGAGATCATGGCCAAATTCCGGACAAACTCCTACACCCGGCGCACCGATGATGTGGCCTGGCTGTGGGCGGTGGACGATCTTTTCACGCTCCATCCGGAGCTCGCCGACTGGAAGTGGGTGGTAGAAAATGGTGAGTATTTTTTCAAAGTCTTCTATGATCCGTGGTTCGACAAAACCGACGGCCTTTTCCGCGGCCAGCCGCTCTTTCACGACGTTCAAAGCTCCGCCTATCCTGCAGGGATGACCATCGCCGATTGTGTGCTGCTCAAGTCCCTCGCGACGAACTGCCTCTACTATCGCGGCATGCAGGCCATGGCCAAGGCCTCCGAAAATGCCGGCCGGCCCGTCGAGGAAAAACACCAGTGGCTGGATCGCGCCGCCGCCCTCAAGGCCGCCATCCAGAAGGAATTCACCCAGCCCGACGGCACCCTCGCCTGCTACAAGGATCGCCATGGCAAACTCATGCTCAACCGCTCGGGCTATGCGACCGCCTTTGCCGTGATTTTCGGGATTGTTAAAGGCGCGGCCGCCAAGGCGGCTTACGCCGGCTTTCCCACACCCGACAACGGGATTCCGCTCTTCTTCCCGTTCATTGAAAACACGGAAGGATCCGTCTGGCACAACCAGGCCAGTTGGCCGTTCTGCGACACCTTCTTCCTCTGGGGAAAATCCATCGCCGACGGAAAAGATTACACCGACTACAACGCCGCGCTGCTGGCGCGTTCGATTGGCACTGCCATCAAACCCAAAAAGGCGGAGGAGGATCAGGCGGAGGGAGATGCCTTCGGTTCCTTCCATGAATACGTCACCCTGCCTGATGGACTCATCCACGGTTCCGGCCGCCAGCTCTGGACCGCCGCCGCGTTCCTCAATGTCTGCATTCGTGCAGGACTCCTGCCGGAGAAAATAAGCAACTAACGCACGTTTCCACTCTCAATAATCGCCATGTCTCCATCAAAATCGCAAGCCACCGACAAATTCATTTTCCTCCGCCTGCTCGGCCTGATCAGCATGATCGGCCTCAGCGCAATACCCAGCCTCAACGCCGCTCCGCTCCCCAGCGCTTTCGGTGTCTGGGACCGGGGAGAAGCCATGGATCCCAAAGAGTATCCATTCGTGAAGGGAACATCATGTGATGCTCCTTGGAATGAAGTGGAAAAGGCTGACGGAGTTTACGATTGGAGTATCATGGATGAGGCCGTCGAAAGGGCTTCCAAGGAAAATATCTCGCTCTACTTCTCATTTGAGGCCGGCCCGAAAACGCCGGACTGGGTGTATGAAAAAGGGGTCCCCAAGGTCGTAACGGATAACGAGATGCACGCGGACAAATTCCCCCATTATCCCTACTACCTCTCTCCGGAATACAAGACCTACTACCATCGCTTTCTCACCGAGATCGCCAAACACATCAGCACCTATCCCAAAGAGAAACGGGAGCGCATTGCCTTCATTCAAGTCAAAACCGGCTGCACCGGGGACGAATGCGCCTACAAGGGCAACCCCCTAGATCCCAAATACAACTTGGATAAATTGAGCCCGGAGTGGAAGGAGTTCCGTTTGGAGACCTTCGCCCAGCATGCCAGACTGTTCGGCTCGGAATCCGGACTGAACATCAGCCTGCTTTTGAACAATGTCGCACCCGAGGTGGAAAGCGACAGCAAGAAAGATTTCACGGAGGAGTGGAATTGGGCAACCACCACGCTCAAAGACGGCTTCGGCATCAAGAACGGGGCACTCTCCCGGGGACATCATATGACCGGGGAAATCCCATCGGTAAATATATTCCTTCCTTACCTCATCGATCCCAAGGGACTCACCCTGTTTAGGAGATCGGAGATGGACCAGACCTGGCAGAGGCCCTTGTATCAGCTCAACGTTCCGCTCAACTTTTACTGGGGCGCGATCAATGGCCTGAACTCGGGCCAAAGCATCTGGGACGTCACCAAGAGCGCGATCGAGGCGAGCAAGGAACGGGGATTCGATTATTCGTTCTACTTCTTCAACCGCTATGCCGGCCAGATCGATCCCAAAACCGCCACCGCCGCATTTTGCGCTTTGCACAAGGGCCTGGATGCCTCCGACACGAGCGCTTATCCCGAGGCTGAATTTGGCAAGGCCTCCAAAGGCAACGTGGAGCGGATGGAGAAAATTGCTGCCGCTTATGCCAAGTATGGCGCTGCCATTGATGACAAAAACGCCCTCACCATGGGGCAGGTCGGGCAACGCGGTGATCAATCCGGATTCAACGACGTCGGTTGGCAAATCTGGCCGGACAATTACGGGCGCTTCCTCACACAAATCGAGCCGGATGCCACGTCCATCCCCCTGTGCCGCGTTGGTGGCCCCATTACCAATACCTCCTCGATCTATTCCCGGTTCGCCCGCGGCTTCGAGCACGCTTCCGGCAAGGACGCGATGTTTTTTAAGTTGCACGAAGGTTTTTCCGCCGATGCCAAGCCCAAGGTGATGACGGTCAACGTCGTCTGGTATGACGGAGAAAAAGGCTCCACCTGGAAACTCGACTATGACGCCGGCACCCCGACCATGAAAACCGCTCTAACCGTCACCGGCAAAGGCGATAAAAAGTGGCATCACGAGACTGTCACTTTAAAGGATGCCGTCTTCCGTCACGGAGGAACCAAGGGTTCCGACCTGGCCTTGGTGAACACGGACGCGAAAGACGATATTTTTAGTCTGGTCGAAGTCCATCGCGGTGAACCGGAACTTCCGCTGCTCCTTCCCCCCGCTGAAGTGAAAGCCTTTCCCTCCTCCAACAGAGGTGCCAAATTTGGGAAAAGTGAAAAAGCCGACAAGGGGGTGAAAGACAAAAAAGGCAAAAGCGACAAGCCGGCTGACGGCGAGGAATCGGAATAATCAACCCTTCTGAAATCCCCTCCGACCATGCAACCCGACTCCAACAACAACTCATGAAAAACCGTCGCATTCCTTTTACTCTGATCACGCTCCTGCTAGCTCCGCTGACGATTTCGAGCGCCTCCGAGCCTGCGATGCCGCCCGCCAAGCCCAACATTATTTACATCCTCCTCGATGATGCGGGCTATGGAGACTTCGGCTGCTACGGGCAGAAGATGTTAGCCACGCCGAACGTTGACCGGATGGCCAGCGAGGGCATGAAATTAACCCGGCACTACGCGGGAGCTTCTGTTTGCGCCCCTTCGCGCACCGCGCTCATGACCGGTTTGCACACCGGCCACAGCCGGGTGCGCGCCAATGGCCCCGCAACGATTCCCGACACCGATCTTACCGTGCCTCGGCTGCTCAAGGATGCGGGGTATCAAACGGCCTGCATCGGGAAATACGGCCTCGGCATGCCGCTTCCTCCGGACGATCCAAAGCGGAAGGGCTTTGATTATTTCTTCGGCTATGTGGACACCGCGCACGCGCACAACGGCTACCCCACCTACCTCATCCGCAACGGCGAAAAGGTGATGTTAGATAACCAGCAGATCCCCGGCTCCGAAAAGAAGCCCGGCACCGGGGTGGCCACGGCCGATGGCCGCAAACAGTGGGCACCGCAGCTTCTCGCGCACGACGTGCAGCAATACCTCAAGGAGCGGGCGAAAGACAAAAGCCAGCCGTTCTTCCTCTACTACACCCCCACTCTGCCCCATGCGAATAACGAGGCGGGCAAGACCTCGCCGCTCGGGCACGGCATGGAAACGCCGAGTTACGGCGACTTCGCCTCGCGCGACTGGCCGGATGTGCAGAAGGGCTATGCGAGCGCCATGAAGTTCGTGGACGACCAGGTCGGAGCGGTGCTGGCCCAATTGAAGGAGCTCGGGCTCGATGAGAACACCATCGTCATGCTCTCCAGCGACAACGGACCGCACAAGGAAGGCCTGAACGATCCCGCATTTTTCCAGAGCAGTGGCGGTCTCACCGGCATCAAGCGCGACCTCACCGAAGGCGGTGTGCGTACGCCTTTTGTTGTGAGATGGCCTGGCAAGATCAAGGCGGGCACCGTCAGTGATCATGTGAGCGGATTTCAGGATTTGATGCCCACGGTGGCGGACCTCTCCGGCGGCAAGGTCACGGCGGAGACCGACGGAATTTCGTTCCTGCCGACGCTGCTCGGAGACAACGACCAGCAGAAGCAGCATCCCTATTTGTTCTGGTATGGTGCCGAAAAAGGAGGCAAGCGCTCCGTGCTTCAATGGCCGTGGAAGCTGCTTTATCTCAACACCGGCTCTGCCGAAGAGCCCGACGAGGCCGAAGATTCCACCGCCAAGAAGAAGCCGGCCGCAGCCAAACCTCTGGAGGTCCAACTCTTCAACCTGGAAATCGACCCGACCGAATCCAAAAACCTTGCAAAGGAAAATCCTGAACTTGTCACAAAGCTCGAAGCTCTGATGAAGCAGGCATGGCAAGATCCATCCTGAGCCGCCGAATGGCTGACAAGACACTTTTTCCAGGCAACATGAAATCATTGCTCTCCAGTTTTCTCTCAGCGACGGCCCTTGTGGCGCTGGCCTTTTCCTCCCGGGCAGCGGCGCCAACGGTCGAACATGCCCCCGCCGGAACGGATTTTTCCATTCGCTGGGGCAAGGCGGCGCAGATTTCGGACGCGACCTTTTCGGTGAAGGTGAACGATGAGTGGATCTATGGCGATGCGTTCCCCACGAAGGTCTGGTCATCTGAAAATGGAAAGCAGGTGCTGCGTTGCTCCGGACTGCCCCCTTTGGAGGAATTTGTTCTGACCATCGAAACGGCTGAAAACCGGCCTTATGCGGTGGTGTCCGCGACGCTCCAGGCGTCTGCGGAATTCAAGCTCGGGGGGGTGCGGGTGCTGACTAAGAAAGGTGGGGGTGCAAACCTTTCGGTGTCAGCACCCGCTAACCACTGGACCGTGTTCGTCGAAGCACTGCAGGCTCCCGATTATGGCCGGATCTATACGCTGGATCAACTGGCCCAGTTGCAGCCCGGGAAAAAAATGGAAGACCCGCGCGACGCGTTTTGGGTTTCGACCGTTCAAAACGATTCTGGCAATCAGATGCTGGCCTTTGCCGCATTGAAAGGCGAGCTCTGGCCGACCTCCTTCGAATGGCGCAGCACGCCGGAGGGAAAGCTCAATCTGTCCGTGCGCAGCGGCAGCCCCAAGGGACTCGAAGAAATCGCCGTGCGCCCGGGCCGCCTGGTTGAGGTGGATCCGGTCCTCATTGGATTTTGGGATGATCGGCGTCCGACCCAGACCCTGGACGAGGTGGGGCGCATCATGGGCGAAAGCGTCCGTCAGGGACGCCCGATGCACCGGATCGAGCCCGGCTGGAGCTCGTGGCATTCTTATGGCCGCGACATTACCGCCGAACAGGTGCTGAGCGCCGCACACTTCATGAAGAAGGAACTTTACGATGCCGGCTATCGCTACATCCAGATCGATGGCGGGTGGTGGACCAAGCCGGGGTCGTATGTGGTGAATCAGGACTTCCCTCGCGGCATGCGTGATGTCTCAAACCAAATCACCGGCATGGGCCTGAAGTTCGGCCTGCACATCAGTCCGCTCCGGGTGAATCCAACCGATCCGTATTGGAAGGAACATGCCAGTTGGCTGCTCTCACCCTTCGGCGAAACGAAGATTGATCCGAACGATCAAGATATGATCACCACGATTGGCATGGTGTATCTCGACGGCAGTCATCCCGACGTTCCGCCATACCTGGCCGGTCAGTTCAAGCAGATGGTGGAAGACTACAAGCCGACGTTCATGAAGTGGGATCACCACTACGGCAGCCTGGAAGAAGGGCCGCGATTTGATCCGACCATGACCGGCCTGCAGTCCCACAACAAGGCTGTGCGCATGATTCGCGGCGCGCTGCCTGAGGACCTGGTGGTCACCCGCAGCATGGGTTGGCTGTTCGGTGCGCTGGAGTGCTACGACGCCATTCGCATGGGCAACGACATCAATAGTCCGGGAGTCAAAAGCAAAGCAGAGCCCTCCGCCAATATCACCTACGGCAAAACCTCGGGGTCGATCGACAAGGTGCTGGAAGGGAAGGGGTATAAAGGGCTGATCCGCTTCGCCCGGCAGGCGGCGCAGAACTATTACATCCACAACCACATTGCCATTTGCGATCCCGACGCGTTTTTAGCCTCGCCGCAATACACGCTGGAAGAAGCCCGGTGCCATATCACCCTGCAGGCCCTCATGGGCGGATTTCTTTTTGGCGGCGATCGCCTCGAATCGCTCCCCAAAGAGCGCATCGACCTCTACCGCCACAAGCCGTTGCTTGATGTCTGGCAGAACGGCAAACACGCGGTGCCGCTCGACCTCTTTTCCGGAGCGGACATTCCCCGGATCTGGAAGCTGGAATTGCCCGACCGCATCGTCTTCGGGTTCTTCAACTGGATCGATGAGGCCGGTGAAACCACGTGGTCGATGAAGGATTTGGAAATAGCCGCCGGAGACTACAAGTTGAAGGATCTTTGGAGCGGGGCCAGCGTTCCGATGGAGGAGGGAAAGGTGAAACTTTCGATGCCTCCCCACACCGTCCGCCTGATCGAGTTTCGCAAATAGAAATGAAACATTTCTTCTTTCTTATCATCGCTTTGGCGTTCTCCAACACGCTGGGTCGGGCCGTAGAAAAACCAGTCGCGGATGCGTCAGCTTCACCGCAACGAGAATCTGGCAAGGTTCCCGAGGACTGGCGTGCATCCGTGCCCGAACCCGTCTTGGGCGGACATCCAGAGTGGGTGGATTTTTATTATGATGCTTGGCGTATCGCTGACCTGAAGAAAACCGAATACGCGGGACACACCATTTCTGGAATTTTGACTGGCACAACGGAATGGACAACCGTCCGATGGCTGACATCTCCATCGATTCCACCTGCGAGCAGGCCATGGTCGCGGACCAACTCAAGCAAATCGCCGAACTGGTCGGCGATGACGCCCGTGCGGCAAAATTCGAAAAGGAATATTCGATCCTGAAGCAACTCATCAATGAAGCCATGTGGTCCCAGCAAGATCAGTTTTACACCGATCTCAAAACGGACCGGACCCCTTTCAATGCCTGGTCCGTCGCCTCCTACTGGGCCTTGCTCTCGGGAGTTGCGGGTGAGGCTCAGGCCGCAAGCATGAAGGCGTATCTGTTTGACGAAACCAATTTCAAGACACCCTTCATGGTGCCGACCCTTGGGCGCAAGAGTCCCGATTACGATGCTGACGGCGGCCTCTATTGGAGGGGGGCCGTTTGGGTTCCCACCAACACCATGGTGATCAAAGGCCTCCAGAAGTATGGCTTTACCGACGAGGCACGCGCAATCGCGATCAACGGTTTGGAAGGCATGGTCAAGACCTGGAAGGAAACCGGCACAATCTGGGAAAATTACGATCAGGAAAAGCCCGGCAAACCGGGAGAAAAAGGGCGCCATGGAACACTTAGTCGCTCAGATTTCGTGGGCTGGAGCGGAGTTCAGCCCATCGCAACCTTGATCGAAACCCTCATTGGAATTCGAACCAATGCACCGGAGAACCGGATCGAATGGGATCTGCGTATGACCGAACAAAACGGCGTGCGGAACTTGAAATGGGGGAAAAACTATTCCCACAAAGTGGACCTCGTCGCGAATGCCCGGACTTCACCAGATGATGATGTCAACCTTTCGGTATCCAGCAACGTCCCATTCACGTTGGTGGTGGATACCGGGTTCGCCAAAAAGGAACTGGCGATCGAAAAGGGCCAGGATCAGACCTTTGTAGTAAAACGCTAAAGCCCATTAGCACGTAACCCATTTCACACGATATGAATATCCGAAACACGATGGTCAGCCTTGTCGCGGCAATACTATGCCTTGGCTGCTTGCCACAGGCATACGCCCAAACCGCAAAGCTCAACTTCAATAGTCTGCTTCCAGGGTCGGAGTTTTTGGCCCCTGCGACATTTCAACTGAGCGCCTACGCAGTGGCAGCCTCTGGCAAAACCATTGAAAAGGTGGAGTTCTTGAACGGCCACACGGTGATGGGGAATGCCACTTTAAGCTCGATGGCAAATATTTATACGCTTGATGTGCCCGGCCAAGGCGTGGGCGGCTATACCATCAAAGCCAGATCAACAGATAATACAGGAACCATTAAGACAACGGGATCGGTTACGGTCACAGTCAGGGAGGGCAAGGTCTACGGTGCGCCCGGCGCCATCACTCCGGTGCCTTACTATACATCTGCCAGTCCTTATGGGTATAACGAGTATCTTCCCGGCGCCTATGATCCGGATGACGCTGTGAAGAAATGGCCCTTGGTGATCTCTCTGCATGGGTCCGGTGGGCAACCCGGTGTTAATGCGACCACAGGGCAGATAAACATTAATGAGCTGGATCAGGCGCTCACCGGTGTGCTGGAAGCCGTTGTGATGGACGGTATCAAGCTCCCGGCAGTTGTGCTCCAGCCCCAGACAGACGGCGAAGTGGATGATTGGAAAAATGTGGACGCTTTCATCACTTACGCTTTAGCCAAATACAACGTGGATCCCGACCGGGTCTATTTAACGGGGCATAGCTGGGGTGCGAATATCGGCGCATTGACGTATGCCGGAGGAGGCACAACCTCAGCTCCCAACGCGCGTCGGCTGGCGGCTCTCTTTCCCATGTGCGGGGGATCGTTTAATGCGAACAAGACAAAAGGAACCCGTATGGCCAATCTGCCAATCTGGAACTTCACTTCCTGGGGTGATCACGTTGGCGGCTCGCTCGGGACCATCAATGCGATCAATTATGCCGCAGGTGTTATTCCTTACAATAATACCACAGACTCCCCCTCCTTGCTGCGCGACCTCTTGTTTAGTTTCAGCACGGTGGGTAAGGAGGTGTTCGATGGTGGAGTGGATGTCATCACGAGCACGGTGACCCAAGCGGAAGCCGACAGCATGACGGTGCCTAAATTCATCCCTGTCCAAGGAGACAAAATCGACGCAGAGCGGACCGTTAGCCATGTGAATGGCGCATGGGAATGGCAACCGGGCAAAATCAGGAACCCGTCCGCGAAACACTTTCTGACCCTCCTCCCCCGCGACGAGCACGTTATCTGGACTGACCAATATGGGGTATCGGACCTCTGGACTTGGGTTTTTCAGCAAACGCGGACTCCGGGTGCCCGGTCGATTTTCAAGGCTGAACGCTTCGCTTTGCCGCCGGCAGGGGTTCACAAAACCTACGCCAATACCCTCGCTGCCGACACGATAGCCCCCGACGGGCGCGCGCGGACATTCACCCGGGGTGTGAATGGGCCGGCTTGGTTGCAGGTCGCGTCCAATGGCGCGCTTTCAGGAACACCTTCGCTCGCCGATATCGGGATGAATGCATGGGATGTTACCGTGACCACCACGAAATCGAACAACCTTCCAGTTACCGAGACCGCCGAATTGCTGCTCATGGTTGAGGTGCCCGGCTACAACGACTGGTGGCAAAAACAAAATGGTAATGCTACGCTAAGCATTCCTGCGATTCAGTCGGGGCCTGCAGGTGATGACGACGGGGATGGGCTCACAAACTTCTTCGAGTTCATGACCGGCTCGGACCCGCTCCTGCACACCTCGGACCCACGAAATCCCAATCCCATTGATAATAATGGAGTGCAGGCCCCAGTCGTGCCCAGTTTCAAATTAATACTCGAACCCGTGGCAGGGAATCCATCGCAACTGCAGATTACATACGGTCCACTCATCAAGGGGCAGACCTACACGGTCAGAAGCAGCGATTCGTTAAGCTCGGGAACATGGACTTCGGTGGACACATTTACGCCGAATGCCGCCATGGTGACAAGGGTTGTGACTGTTTCAACCCCGTCTACACCAGCGCGTTTTTACACGGTTGAGATCCAGAAGCCTTAACGAAGAAGAAATTCAAAAAACACATTATGAAAAAAATCAAAAACTGGATGATGCCCCTCGGAATAGCGCTGATGATGGGCGTTCCCATAACTTCTTCCGCTGCGGTTAAAATCTACTCTGCCCCGGAAGGCATTGAAGCCAGCGGCGACTTTGCCGTCACCGTGGGCGGACAAAAAGCATTTGTCTTCTCTGTGGCGGAAAACGGTCAGAGAAAGAATTTCCTGCCTGGAGCGGAACGGATGGCGTCGGGAGAAGATGAAAACGAAAAAAAAGCCGCTGTCAAATCTGCCCGTGAATCGTGGGTCTCCTTCGAGACAGCTGCGAGTGCGCCCATTAACATCGTACACTTGGCGGGTGCCGACCCTTTGAAAAATGTGCTGCTGGTCGACCAACTCGGCCAACCCGTCGCACACTCCGTAGAGGGGGGCAATCTCTCGTTCAACGCCGCAGCAGGAAACAAATACGTTCTGATTCTTAATCAGGATCTTTCGTGCCGCTTGACGATCTTTGCTGAGAAGCCCGAGCAGGACGTGCCGGACATGAATGGGCCCGACGCCTTTGTTATTCAGCCCGGAACCCCGCGTGCGGATTACGAAAAGACGGCGAAGAAAACATTGTATTTCGCACCCGGACTGCACGAACTGGGCAATGCCTTTCCGCTGAAGCCGGGTCTCCAGATCTACCTTGCGCCGGGCGCTTACGTGCGTGGCTATTTCACCTGCCCGCCGGGTGCGGATTCCGCAGGCGCATCGGGGGTAAGGATCTTCGGGCGGGGGATTCTGTCCAGCGAGTATAACCAGGCAAGCGAGAGCGCGAACGGCAATTTCCTGCCCCGCCCCATTGGTTTTTGGAGCAACTCGATTTACCTCGGTGGCTTTAATCGCGAGCCGGCCGACAACCAGATCGTTCAAGGTATCACCATCATTTATGCCTCCCAGCAGCCGATCATGGGCAATGGCTCAAAGACCCTCGTCGAGAACGTGAAGATCATCAATTTTGAAAAGGGTTTCGGCGGCATCTGCGTCGGTTCGCAGTCGCTGGTGAGGGATTGTTACGTCTCCACCGACGCGCGGGTCCTGACGACCTTTGGGTCGGATACCACGTTCACCAGCAATATGATTGTGGGGTTTGAACTGGATACCCCATTCTATTTTGGTGACCGCATTCTTGACGACCTGAAGAACATCACCGTCGAAGATTCCGCCGTCGTGGGTGACTGGAAAACGCTGATCACCGTGAATCAGGCGCACTTCGGCAATCTGAGCAATTTCAACTTTAAGAACCTCCATGCCATCTACACCGGCACAAAACCGAAGGTGTCGCTGTTGAGCGTGGCGGTTGGATTCTCACCCTACCGCCGCGGCGATTATCAGGGCAGCATCACCGGTGTGACGGTCAGCAACATTCGGATCACGGCCCTGAACCAGGCTCCGGCACTCATGGTCACCGCCTTTGGCTTCAGTGAGCAGGCGGCAGTACGAAATGTCAGCGTGAGTAAGGTCACGGTCAACGGCAAGGCGGCAAAACTCGTGCCGGATATCGCACAGCATGCTTATAACGTCACCCTCGGCGACAAAACGATCGAAGAGGGAGAACGCCCGGTGGCCAAAGCTCCGAAGCGGGATTTTCCGCAGGTCCCTGCGTCTGGCGACGCGGCGACAGCCTACCCGCGCAAGGACGAGGATGGTGATCAGTATGGGCGGAAAATTGCCCATCAGATTGCTTATCCCACGGACGAGCAAAAGGCCGATCCCGCCTTCCCGAAAACGTTGTCTGCGGTTTTGGGAAACATTGCCACCGGTGCTAGCCTGAAGGATATCAAGACAATTTCAGCTCCCGAGGGGGATTTCCTTCAGACGTATGCGCCCGTCAGCGACCCGCGCATGTTCACTTTGCATTCGCCGGACTACGAGGTGAGCGTTGCCCAGAAAAGCAGCGGCACTCCGGCGGCGAGTTCCCCGGTCTATGAAAGCATCGGCACGCTGATGAGCACCGGCAACCGCGTGGTCAATCCGCCGCCGATGCTGACCGAGCATTTCACGAACTTTACCCACCGCGGGCCGGTGGAGGTGACGGTCCGAATGAAAGACCGTGCGCCAGCGGTGAAGGACGTTCTGATCATGCCCTCACAACTGAAAATTGAACCGACCTACGCAGCCGACGGACGGAGCTTCTCATTTATCCTGCCCGCCCCGCATTTCCTGGCCATCATCGTCAACGGTGACTGGATTCGGCCGCTGTTTGTTTTTGGAAATCCGCCGGAAGACCCTGTGCCCGATCCGTCGGACCCGGCGGTGCTGACGATTCAAACCAGCGATGACTTTAAAACGCTGGAGAACCGCAAGAAGCTTGCTGATTTCCGCGTGATCAATTTCGCCCCCGGCTACCACGACATCGGCCTGTTCTTTCCCATTTTCAGCGATCAGACGATCTACATCCCAGGTGATGCCTATGTGGCGGGCACCATTCTCGGCATCCATCGCGAGAAGGCCAACAATAACGCCTACGGAACGAAGATCATCACCCAAAACAAGGAAATCTTCAACTATCCGGCATTTCAGCGCGGCTACCAGAATGCGAACGACTATGTCTATATGGAGCGTTCGAATAGAGGCGGTAGCGAGTTCCTCGGCAAAATTGAGAACTTTACCATCCGTGGGCGCGGGATTCTTTCCGGCGAAAACATGGACTGGTTCAAGGGGCAGGAGGACGTGCCCAGTTATGTCATCCTGGTCGATCGGGGCGGGCAGAATGGCATTTTGGAAGGGTTGACTTTCACCGGTCGACACTTCCACTCCGCGAACTTCTTCGGCTCTCCCGCGCTCCTGGCCAATGTGAAGACCCTCTTTGGTTTTCACGGCAACACGGATGCCTCGCAGTGGGGCATGGTGCGACGCAACCTGTTCAGCATCGAACAGGATGACGGCACTTACATCAAAACGGGTCTGGACATCGACGGCTGGTTCGCCTGGCAGCAGAACAATGCCAACGTCTTTTGCTTCGTCCGCTCGATGCCCAAGGACGGCGAAACCCTCGGTCATTCGCTCATTCGCAACGTCACCGTCATCGACGGTCGCTACGGAGCATACGGGGTGAACAATCTGGCGGGGGAGGAATACAACCCAATGCGTGGCGGGTTCTGGTTGGGCATCAACAAAGATAATAACTTCCACAATTTCGGCTACGTCGCCGACATCGTGATGCAGAACATCACGTTTGAAACCATCGTCAACCCGCTCTTCCAGTTCGCGCCGATGACCGGGACAAAGTTCAACAAGATGATCGGCGTCGAGGATATCACCTTTGACAACATCCAGGTCCCCATGGGGCAGAACTGGAAAAGCATCTTCGGGGTCCGCCCGGAAGCGCCGGATGATTTCATCCGCGGGATCGTGATCAAAAACCTGAGCATCGGCGGGAAAAAGATGACCGATTTCGACGATTTCGCCCGGACGCGGAGCGATGGCCGCAATCTGGAGGTGAAGATTGAATAGGGTAGTTCTCATTCTTCTCGCCTTCGTCCTGGCGAGCGCATGGGCCTGCGCGGAGGAGAGGTTGGACGTCACCTACGGCACCGCCGCGGGCGAAGAACTTAAGCTCGATTTGTCCGAGCCGGAAGGTCCCGGACCTTTTCCGGTGTGCATCCTTGTGCATGGCGGCGGTTTCGAAAAAGGAGACAAGCAACAACAGCCCAAACACCTCTTCGCGCCCCTCATGGAGGCCGGTTATGCATGGGTCAGCATCAACTACCGTCTCGCTCCCAAGCACAAGTATCCGGGCAGCGTCGAGGACGTCGAAACGGCGATCCGTTGGGTCAAGGAGCATGCCTCCGAATTGCGCTTCGATCCCAAACGAATCGTTCTGATCGGGGAGTCGGCCGGCGGCTATCTGGTTAACATGGTCGGTGCCAAAAGTGGGGAAGACACCCGCGTTGCTGCCGTGGTTTCCTTCTATGGTGCGGCAGACCTGCTTCTCAGATTCAACGCCAGCCACGGCAAACCATCCGCCTCTTTTGTCAACTACTTCGGTGTGAGCGAGGACAACGAGGCTACGCGCAAGTTCTTGGTCGACGCCTCACCCGCGACCTATGTCCGCCCCGGCCTGCCTCCATTTTTGCTGCTCCATGGCAACAAGGATGAGCGTGTTCCGTATGAGCAGTCGGTGAATTTCTACGCCAAGCTCAAGACGTCCGGAGCCCCCGCCGAATTTATCACCATCGAAGGGGGAGGTCACGGCATGAGTGGATGGAACAAGCTCAACTCCGACTACGCCGCGCAGCTGGTTGCCTGGTTGAACAAGACGCTGAAGGCCAGTAAATAAAGCCTCTCATTGAGCAGAACGGTAGGGCTTTAGGCGGTCTGGCTGAAAAAGTTCTCAATGACGCGGACGACGCGTGCTTCCCGATGGTCGCAAGTCTGCCCGTCACAAAGGCTCACGGAGTGCTGAAAGATTATGGAATCTGTTGCCCTCAAATCAAAGACAACCCCGCTACGAAAAAAAGCCGACCAAGCAGCAGCCCAAGCACCGGTGCTTTATGGGCGGCAACCATGAAGACCGCCATGACCGTTACAGGCAAAGGCGATAAGAAGTGGCACCATGAAGTCGTTACTCTAAAAGACGCGGCCTTCCGTCAGGGTGGCATCAAGGGCTCGGACCTTGCTCTGGTCAACACCGACGCCAAGGACGACATCTTCAGCCTCATCGAAGTTCACCGTGGCGAAGCCGAAGTTCCGCCGCTGCGTCCTCAGGAGGAGAATCGGGCGTTCGCCGGTTTCGCCAAAGGAACAAAGTATGGCGCGGACGGAATGGCCGACAAGGAGGGCGATGCTGCTGACAAGCCGGAGAAGCCCGCCAAGGGCGACAAAGGCGGGAAGGGCAAGAAGACGAAGGAAGAGCCCGCTGAGGAGACGGAATGACCTATCGCCATCGCTCTGGCATCCTGATCCTGGCCGCTCTGCTGCTTGTGCCGCGTTTGGCTCTCCGTGCCGCTGAGCCCGCGAACTCAACAGCCAAGCCAAACATCGTGCTCATCTTGATTGATGACTTCGGCTACGAGTGCGTCACGGCTAATGGCGGGGAGAGTTGCAAGACGCCCGTAATGGATCAGCTCGCGGCAGCTGGCGTGCGTTTCGAGCAATGCCACGCCCAACCGCTCTGCACGCCCACTCGCGTCCAGTTGATGACCGGTATCAGCAACCGTAGCAACTACTCGCGCTTCGGGCATCTCGATCCGTCGCAGACGACGTTCGGCAATCTGTTGAAGAACGCCGGCTACGCGACGTGCGTTACCGGCAAGTGGCAGTTGGAGAATGGTTCCGAGGGCCCCGGGCATTTCGGCTTCGACGAATACTGTCTCTGGCAACTTAATGAAAAGGGTAGTCGTTACAAAAATCCGACGCTCGAAGCCAACGGCAAGCAAGTCGAATCCAAAGAGAACGACTATGGTCCGGATCTCGTGAGCGATTACGCGCTCGACTTCATTGCCCGCAACAAGGACAAGCAATTCTTCCTCTACTATCCGATGATGCTGACGCATCAGCCGTATGATGCACCCCCCGAAAATCCGGACTACTTGACATCGAAGCCGGGCAAGGAAAAGGGCAAAGGCGAGGGGACAAGTCATTTCGCCGACATGACCGCCTATGCCGACAAGCTCATCGGCAAACTCGTCGCAAAGCTCGAGGAACTGCGCCTGAGGGACAACACAATCGTCCTTATTCTGGGCGACAACGGCACGGGCAAGGCCACCGTATCGCGGTTCATGGGGCGCGAGGTAAAAGGCGGCAAGGGCTCGCCCACGATGTGGGGCACGCGCGTGCCGGGATTCGCCAATTGGCCCGGCCACTTCGCCAGCGTCAAAGTCAGTCCGGACTTGATCGATACCACGGATTTCCTCCCGACGATTTGTGAGGCGACGGGAACAAAGGTTCCCGCCGAGTTGAAAATTGATGGCCGCAGTTTCCTTCCGCAATTGCTCGGTGAGAAGGGCAACCCCCGCGACTGGCTCTACGTCTGGTTTAATGATGCCGGTGGCGCGAAGGCGGAATTCGAGTTTGCTCACGATGCAAACTACAAGCTCTATACCGATGGCCGCTTCTTCGACCTGCAGAAGGACGACAAGGAAAAGTCCCCGCTCGCTGACAGTGATCTCGACGCCAGCGCCAAAGCCGCGAAGGCGAAACTGCAGGCGGCGCTCAAACAATACGAGGGACCGCGGCCGGAGTTTTTTGCCAAGTTAGGCGAAGCCCGCAAAGGCGGGAAGGAAGATGGCGAGGGCTCCAGCGAGGACGCCCCAGGCAAACAGAAGGACAAGGGTAAGAAGGCTGCAGGCAAGAAGCAGGAGATCCCGACCGAACCGTAGGCATCAACGAACAACCGAAATGAATTTCTCGAAGAAAATTGTTTGCCTGGCAGGGGTGTCGCTCGCATTGCCAATCGCGACCCATGCCGCGGAACTTTCGAAGCCGGCCACCAAACCCAACATTCTGCTCATCGTCTCGGATGATCACAGCATGCCGCACGTTGGGGCTTATGGTGACGCCAACTGCAAACTGAATCAGATCACCCCGAACCTGGACGCGTTTGCTGCCGAGGGTATGCGTTTTACCAGCGCCTACACGGCTGCCCCGCAGTGTGCGCCTTCCCGGATGGCCATTCTCACCGGCCGCTCTCCTGTAGGTCTTGCCAGCACGCGTTTTGGGCAGCCGCCAAATGCGCAGATTCCATTCTTCACGGATCTTCTCAAAAAGAGCGGCTACTGGGTCGGACTGGATGGGCGCAATCACCATCTTGATGGCAAAAACAGCGAACTTCCCCACGTTGATGCGGAGATGCAGACGCAGGGGATTCGGGGACCACTTTTTGAGGGACGCTTCGACCGTGTGATGAAGAACTCCACCAAAGGCGCCGCTCTGGAGAAAGTGCCCGCGCTGCTTGGTGCCGCTCTGGATGAGGTGACCGATGGGAAACCCTTTTTCCTCTATCTTGGGTTTAATCAACCCCATCGGAATTGGGGCGAGGACCACGAAGGAATCGATCCCGAAAAGCTGACCCTGCCGCCGGATTGGCCAGACCTCCCGGAAGTGCGGCTCGATTATGCGCGCTATCTTGCCGATGTCCGCGATCTCGATCGTGGGTTCGGAATGGCGATGAACCTCCTGAAAGACCGTGGGCTCGACGGGAATACAATCGTCATCTTCATGGGAGACAATGGGGAAGCGTTACTGCGCGGCAAAGGGACGCTTTACAGGAGGGGTCTCAATGTTCCGCTTATCATTCGCTGGCCCGATCACGTAAAGCCAGAAAGCACCTCCGATGTCTTAGTCAGCGGAGAGGATCTTGCGCCCACGATCCTCGCCGCGGCAGGAATCGAGCCTGTCAAGGGGATGACCGGGATCAGCTTCCTCCCCGTGTTGCTCGGGCAGCCGTTCGAGGGCCGGGATCACCTTTTCGCCGAGCGGGGATGGCACGCCGGGCCGATCACTCGGACGGACGGGTTCGACCTCTCCCGTTCCGTGGTGACCCCCCGCTACAACTTCATCTACAACGCGTTGCCTGACCGCGCCTATTGGCCGGTCGATATGGATGAGAAAAACATCGCTTGGGAGGCAGTGGGTAAAGCCCACGAGGCAGGCACTCTCCCCAAGGATCAGGACGTCAGGTATTTCTCAAAACCCCGGCCAACGTTTGAACTCTATGATCTGGAGGTTGATCCGTTTGAACTGAACAACTTGGCCGGTCAGGATTCCGTCAAAATCGTCGAGGAGGAACTGCGCAAAAAGATGGACCGCTGGATGGTTCGGGAAGGTGACAGCCTGCCTCTGGCATCCGAATCCGTACCCACCAAGGGAAAAGCCGGCAAAGAATAATCCTCACGCATGAACAACATCGCCCAACGAATCCTCGTCGCGGTTTTCCTCTTTTCACCGGCCGCGCTGTCTGCCGCGGATCTCCCTAAGTCCCCCTCCAAGCCCAACATCCTGATCATCCTCGCCGATGACATGGGCTATTCGGACCTTGGCTGCTACGGCAGTGAGATTCAAACCCCGAACCTGGACTCGCTCGCCGGAGGCGGAGTGAAGTTTTCCGAGATGTATAATACGGCCAAATGTTTTCCCACGCGGGCCGCTTTGCTCACCGGGGCCTATTACCAACGGACGAACGCGGATTTTGCGAACACCGCGACCCTGGGAGAGGTGTTGCGGCCGGTCGGTTACAATACCTTCTGGTCGGGCAAGCAGCATGCGAAATTCAATCCGACGACGCGGGGTTTTGACCGCTACTACGGCATGATCGGCGGCTGCGAAAATCATTTCAATCCAGGGACGACCGCCGTTCCGGGTCAGCCGGTTCCCGCTTTCAAGATCGCCGGGAATCGTTGGGCGCTAGACGAGAAAGGAGTGCCGGAGAGCGCTGATTACGTCCCGCTAGACCCGAAGTTCTATGACACCGATGCCTTCACGGATCGTGCGCTGACGTGGCTGGACGAATATCAAAAAGACAACAAACCGTTCCTGCTCTACATGGCCTACACCGCGCCCCACTGGCCCTTGCACGCTTGGCCCGAGGACATCGCAAAATACAAGGGCGTCTATGATGGCGGCTACGAGGCCGTGCGCCAGGCCCGTTATAAGCGTCAGGTCGAGATGGGCCTCCTTGATCCGAAGACCACACCGCTGCCACCGATGGAGATCGGCGAGTCGAAACCCAAATGGGAGGACCTGTCGCCCGAAGAGCGCAAGCTCGAAGCGACACGTATGGAGATCTATGCGGCAATGGTGGATCGCATGGACCAAAATATCGGCCGGCTGATCAAGAAGCTGGAAGAGCAGGGCGAGCTTGGAAATACCCTCATCTTGTTTCTGTCAGACAACGGAGCCTGCGCGACCGACCCTAAAATCGATAATGCTGACCCCAAAGCGCCCATGGGGAGCGTGGCGAGCTACCCCAGCTATGGCCAAAATTGGGCGACAGTGAGCGACACGCCCTTGCGCAAATGGAAGACCACCAGCCATGAGGGCGGCATCAACACGCCGCTGATCGTTCACTGGCCGGCTGGAGTCGCGCCGCAGCCCGAATGGAACCGCGAACCCGCTCACCTCGTGGACATCATGCCCACGGTGCTTGCGGTCTCCGGAGCGACGTTTCCCGGCGAGTCCAAGGAGGCCAAAATCCGCCCGACGGACGGCGTGAGCCTGCTGCCCGCCTTCCGAGGCGAGGCGCTTGCCCGCAAGAGCCCGCTGTTTTTCCAGTTTGGAAAAGGTGCCGCGATCCGCGACGGGCAATGGAAACTCGTGCGACTCGGGCCGACTTGGGAGTTGTATGACCTCGCCGCTGATCGTAACGAAATGAAAGACCTGGCAGCGGATCGGCCCGAGTTAGTCAAGAAAATGGAAGACCAGTGGATGGGCTGGTGGAAGGACTGCACCGGCGGGGAGTGGACAGGCAAAGCGCCCAAGGAAGTCAAGGATGAGTGATGGGAGTGAGGGCCTTCGGTCTCGGAAAAGAAATTTCCAGCATAAAAAAACACCCTTATGAAAAATACGCTTGTTCTCCTATCGAGCCTGCTGCTCGTGGGATTCACCAACCTGTCGGCCGCTGAACCGGCCCGCGAACGCATCTCCATCAACGACGGCTGGCATTTCCAAAAAGGTGATCCCACTGAGGTCGCCGGTTCCTTGGATTACCCCAAAATCTGCGATTGGGTGCTGCCTTCCAGTGCGGCCTTTTTAAAGGATCCGACGGTCCTGCCCAAACGTCCCGAGGGCAACTTGGCCGCGAACATTCCCTATACCCAGCCAGGTTTCGATGACTCCGCCTGGCGGAAACTTGACCTCCCTCACGACTGGGCCATCGAGGGCCCCTTCAAGCAGGAATACAGTGGGAAGATCTACGCCGAACGGATCATCACCAAACTGGCCGCGCATCTGCGCCGTCTGCCGCCAGCAGTTTAGTTTTTACCGGCAGCGAGCACCAAGGTTTGGGGGAGGCGGGCAGCGGCTTTTTCGAAGGTGACCAGCGGCAGACGAATGCTGGAGGCTTCCGCATGGATCAGTCGGTCAAGAAAGCCTGGTTGCGCAGTGGCTAGCCCCGCGGTGGCGAGCAACGGGAGTAATTGCGGGTGCACTACGAAAGTGGACATGGACAGCAGGCTAAGCAGTCCCCCGAGCACGGCCTCCTTGGGCATGCCGTAGTGGTGTTGGCAGGCAAAGTAGGCCTCCATGACAACGAGATTGGAAACGAAGACCTTGGCTCCCGCCTGCTCGACATCGGCCATGTAACTTCGGGCGGCTACCGAAAGTTCGTTCGGCTGACCGGTGAGGAGACGCATGAGCACTGAGGTGTCCAGTGCAGCACGGAGCTCAGGGCTGTTCATTCCACTTCCGGGTAATGGTTTCCCTCATGGCATCCGTGCCGTGGTCGGCAATGGGCTCTTGAACGAGGCCGGCCAGAGGGGGCTGAAATGCAAGCCAATCGACCGGATTCGCATGGAGGGCGGGCTGCTTTTTCTTCTTCAACCATTGTTCAAAAAGCTGGATGGTCACCTCACGGACCGACCGGCCCTCGCGGGCGGTCTCCGCTTTGACTTCGCGGTAAAGATCATCCGGGATGAGAAATGTCGCTTTCATAAAGCCATCTTGCTGTATTGCTGGGTTATCGTCAAGTGGTTCCTGAGTCTTGGGGGGCCTCCTGGTAAGAGGCTCGCCGGTTTCCCCGGTTCTCAGTGATTGCCGCCAAGCTCTTCGTCACAAATGCGTCTCCACTGCTGAATTTTTTTAGTAACCTGTGTCTATCTATCATACCCCGCCCTTCTTTCACTTCGGGTCACGCATAAATCCTGACATCGCCTTCATCGCGGGCTTCGTGCTGGCGACGGCTTTGCACGCTGAGCGTCCTGCCGACAGCCTCCGAATCCGTCTCCAGCACGGGTAAAGCCGGCAAAGAATAGTCCTTACCCTTGAACCGCATCATTCAACGCTGGCCTCTCACATGAAAAAAACGCTCGTTCTATTGTTGAGCGTGCTGCTGTCCGTCAGCGTGCGTGCCGGGGAAGCGGAAAATATTCCCCTCGGTGTGTTGCCGCCGGAAGCTTGCGGCGTGTGGAGCTGGTATTCCTGGGGGGGCACGCCGAACCAGTGGAACGGCAAGATCACCGTCGATGAAACTTACGCCGGGCTCCGGAGCATTCCGATCGTGGTGGGCTGGGATGAGTTGGAGCCGGAAGAGGGAGTCTATAAATGGGACCTGATTGATGAGATCATCAAAAAGGCGGCGGCGAATAACAAATACGTTTTTACTCTGCTCTGGATCAACCCCACCGAGCCCCAGTGGCTCTACGACAACGGCGTGCCCAAGGTGGAAATCGAAACCTTCAAGGGCGATCCCAATTTCGGCATTCAAGCCTATCCGATGGACGAGAAGTATAAATTTTTCTCCGAACGGATCATCACCAAACTGGCCGAGCATCTGCGCAGCCTGCCGCCCGAGTTGTTCAAGCGAGTGGTGTTCCACCAAGTGGTCGAAGGCTCGACCGGTGACGGCTTCTGCTACAAAGGCGAGCCCAAGGACCCCCGCTACAAGGTGACGCGCGAGGAGTGGGCGGATTACCAGAAATACTTCCGTCGTTTCACGGTTGACGCTTTTTCCAAGCCCATGGACGGCAAGCCGCCCATGGCGCTGCTGATTCACACCGAGGATGTGGCCGAAGGACTCAAGTATTATCCGGGCACGGTGTTGAAACAAGGCGTGCCGTCTCATGGCTACGGGAGCAACTCCGAGCGCTCCAAATTCAACGGCTACAAACCATGGATGACACCGGACAATCCCACCGGCCGCCCCGTTTTCTCCCGGGGGGAGGGCGAGACGATGATCCCCCGCAAGGGTCAGGCGACGGAACACTCAAAGTGGTTTCAGCAGAATCCGCAGCAGAACCTGTATTGGACTGCTCTTGGAGCCCTGCAAAATGGTCTCGATATCTGGAACCTGCCGGAGTTCGTCATCGAGGATCCGCAGTGGCGGGAGTCGCTGGACATTTTCAATCGATACGCGGGCCAGAAATATCCCAGCAAGTCACCGGTGGCGTTCTGCGCCCTGCGCGATGAGTTGAATGCGGACGACACCATCCGTTTTCCCGAGGCTAAATACGCTGCGGCCAACAGGAATAATACCGCCCGCGTGCTCAAAATCTGCGCGGAATTCGCCGACCACGGAGCCGTGGTGCAGGACTTGGATAAGGCGCTTGCTGGCGGACTCAAAAGCCGCAGCCGCACCGGCTATAACGATGTGGGCTGGGATCGGATCGACGACGACTATTGCCGATTTCTCTACCCCATCGACAAATTGGAAACCAGCGTTGGCTGGTGGAACGTCGGTCCCAAAGATCAGCCTTATGGAAAGTTTGCGCGTGGGTTTGAACACAAGTCGGGAAAGGACGGGCTCTATTTCGGGTTCCACAAGGACTTCTTCAAGAATGACGGAGAGCCGGTCGGCCCTCTGACCTTCCGAGTGGTCTGGTTTGACAATACAACGGGCTCCTGGGGTTTCTCGTATGGTGCCGGGAAAGGAAAATTCAAATCCGCAAAGACCTTTACGGGGCAGGGGACGGGACGGTGGCGGGAAGAGACGTTTACGATTACTGATGCCGTGATGAACCACCAGGGTCCGCAGGGCGCGGACATCGCGTTGGTCAATCTCGATGACAAAGACAAAATCTTCCATCTCATCGAAGTCCAGCGCGAGATGCCCAACCTTGCACGGCCGAACCGGGCAGATGTAAACCCATGAAAAAATCCTTGTCTGTAATCCTGCTGATCATTCTCAGCAACTTCCCCGCAGGAATTGTCTTAGCCAAACAAGAATTAGGCAGTTCTGCCAAGTGGGAAAAAGCGATCGCCGCCTATGAAAAATCCGATATCGCAAATCCACCGCCCATGGGCGGGATCGAATTTATCGGTTCGTCCACGATCAGAAAGTGGACAACCCTGGCGCAGGATTTCCCGGGCTTGCCGGTGTTCAACCGCGGTTTTGGAGGCTCGCAAATCAAGGATGCGACTTTTTTTGCTTCCCGAGTTATCATTCCCTACGCGCCGCGGATCATTGTTTTCCACGCCGGTGACAATGACCTGGCTGCCGGGGCTATACCCGAGCAGGTGATCGCGGATTTGAAGGAATTGGTTGCGACCATTCAGGCCAAGCTTCCAGAGACGGCATTCTGCTATATTTCCCTGAAACCGAGTATAAAGCGGGAGAGTCTTCGATCCGAACAGCAAAAGGTGAATAAAGGTGCCATGGAGCTGAGCGAAAGCAATTCCCGGTTCCATTATATCGACCAGTATCACATGGTGACCGATGCCGAGGGAAATCCACGGCCCGAGCTTTTCGCTGCGGACGCCCTGCATCTCAGTGAGGCGGGCTACAGCCTGCTCGTCGAGCGTGTCCGTCCGTTTTTGAAATAGATCCGTGATGACGAGAGTCCACTTACACACGATGAGATCTTAGAGGGATATGAAAAAAACCATGATCCTTTTAGCAGCAAGCTTGCTGCTCGCTCCTTCGTCGCACGCGGCTAAAGATAAAGCGAAAGATAAGCCCGCAAAAACGGTCACGCTCCCGGCCGCCCCATCCGGTCCTTTGCGCGACTGGGAAAACCCCCAACTGACCGGGGTCAACAACCTCCCGCCGCGTGCGACGATGGTGATCGCACCCGATGTCGCCACCGCCCTCAAAATCGGGCCGGTGTCCAACGCTGAGCGGGTCAAGTCGCCCTTTTATCGCTCGCTCAACGGTGACTGGAAATACCACTACTCCGTAAACCCCCTCAGCCGCGTCGCCGATTTCTGGTTGCCGACCTTTGATGACGCCGCGTGGACGACGATTCCCGTGCCGGCGAATGTTGAGATGCAGGGTTATGGCGTGCCGATTTTCATGAATGTCGCCTACCCGTGGACCTCCAAAACGTCCCCGGCCAACCCACCCTTCGTGCCCGAGGACAACCGCTACAATACTGTTAACTCCTACCGCCGCACGTTCATCGTCCCCAACGACTGGGACAGGCGCCGGGTTCTTGTCACCTTCGATGGCGTTAACTCCTTCTTTCATCTCTGGGTAAACGGCGAGAAGGTCGGCATGGGCAAAGATTCCCGCACCCCGGTTGAATTCGATATCACGACCTTCCTCAAACCGGGCGAGAACCTGCTTGCCGTGGAAAACCTCCGCTGGTGCGACGGTTCGTATTTGGAGGATCAGGATTTCTGGCGACTGAGCGGCATCTTCCGCGATGTGTATCTGTGGTCGCCGCCCAACCTTCACATCCGTGATTTCGAGGTGAAAACGGATTTGGACGCCCAGTATCGCGATGCGGAATTGAAGGTGAAGGTCCTAGTAGTAAATACCGCCAACGCGGAAGCCGTCGCCACGGTGGAGGCTGCGTTGTTCGATGCTCAAGGCAAACAGGTCGCCACGCCGCGCGTCGAATTTAAATCACCCGCCGCTGGCGAGACCGAGGCAACCCTCACCACAAGCGTTTCCAATCCCGTCAAATGGACGGCAGAGACGCCAAATCTTTACCGGTTGCTCCTCACGCTCAAGGACAGTTCCGGCAAAGTGCTCGAAGTCCTTCCGGCGAAGGTGGGTTTCCGTAAAGTGGAAATCGAGGATGGCAACCTGCTGGTCAACGGCAAGCGGGTGCTCATCAAGGGCGTGAATCGTAATGAGCATGACCCGGACCTCGGGCACGTCATGACGCATGAGCGCATGGTCCAGGACATCACGCTGATGAAACAATATAACATCAACACCGTCCGCACCAGCCACTACCCCAATGTCCCCGCCTGGTATGATCTTTGCGATGAATACGGCCTCTACGTGATCGACGAAGCCAATATCGAAAGCCACGGTTTGATGAGGGGCGAGTTAAACTTAGCCAAGAATCCCGGCTGGCTGGCCGCCCACATGAACCGCACGGTCCGCATGGTGGAGCGCGACAAGAATCACCCCTCCATCATTCTCTGGTCACTGGGCAACGAAGCAGGCGACGGCCCCAATTTCGAAGCCGCCTACGCTTGGATCAAACAGCGCGACCCCAGCCGCCCCGTCCAATATGAGAAGGCTAAAAGCGAACCACACACGGACATCATTTGCCCGATGTATCCTTCGGTCGAGGTCATGGAAAAACATTCCGCTAAACCACAGACGCGTCCGTTCATCATGTGTGAATACGCTCATGCCAAGGGCAACAGCAGCGGCGGGCTGTGGGATTATTGGGATCCGATCTATGCGATGAAGCCTTACATTCAAGGTGGTTGCATCTGGGACTGGGCCGATCAAGCCCTCCGTCAGCCCCAGAACCGGCCCGATCGGGAGCGATTCTGGTCGGCCAAGCCAGGTGACAGAACCTTCTGGGCTATCGGCGGCGATATCGGCCCCCTGGATGTGCCGGAAAATGGAGATTCCAGTTGTGATGGACTGGTCACGCCCGACCGCAAGACACATCCAGGACTCGAGGAGGTAAAGCACGTTTACCAATACATTCATTGCAAACCCGTCGACCTCACCGCCCGCACGGTCGAAGTGAGAAACTGGCATGATTTTACCAACCTCAAAGACATCGCAAAAATCGAATGGCAGATCACTGGCGATGGCAAGCTGCTTCAGTCCGGCGAATTGGCCGCGCCCGATCTCGCTCCCTATGCGGCGACCCAACTGACCGTTCCGGTGAAGCCGTTTAAGCCGGCACCGGGCGCGGAGTATTTTCTGGAACTCAGCTTCCGTCTGAACCACGACACCACTTGGTCCAAGGCCGGTCATGAACTGGCCTGGGATCAGTTCAAACTGCCCGATGCATCACCCGCACTCGCGGTGGATGCCCGTTCGCTTGCAAAATTGGAGTTGGTGCAAACCGATGCTCTGACGACAGTTAAGGGGGCAAACTTCGTGGCCACGTTCGACACGAAAACGGGCGCGCTCACATCGTGGACGTTTAACGGAACGGAATTGATCGAATCCGCACCGCGTCCCGATTTCTGGCGAGCCGCCACGGACAACGATCGTGGACGCAAAATGGAACGTGAGCAGATCGTATGGAAGACGGCCGATACCGACTCGGTATTGAAGGGCTTTGACGTGAAACAGGCTGCGCCAAACAAGGTGGTGCTGGTGGCCACCCATTCCCTGCCAAGTGTGAAAGCCGAGTGGCAGACCACCTACACGGTCTGGGGTAACGGCGAGATCGTCGTGGCTGCGCAGTTTAGCCCTTCGGATAGCAAACTACCGGTTTTGCCGCGACTCGGTATGCAGATGGTGATGCCCGCCGGTTTTGATCGTATCAAGTGGTTCGGCCCCGGCCCCCAGGAGACCTACGTCGATCGCAAAGACGCCAAGGTCGGTCTCTACAAAGGCAACGTCCGCGATCAGTTTTATTCCGACTACGTTATCACGGGCGAAAGCGGCAACAAAGTGGACGTGCGCTGGGCCGCCTTAACCAACGATAAAGGCGTCGGCCTGTTGATCATTGGCTCCCCGCTCCTGAGCCTGAATGCGTTGCAGCACACCACGGAAGACTTGGAGAAAGCGGGCTACGCCTACAAACTGCCCGGGCGCGACCTCACGGTGCTTAACCTCGACTGGAAGTCGCAAGGACTTGGCGGCGACACCAGCTGGGGAGCCAAAGCCTGGCCGCGTGAACGGCATCAAATTCCTCCCGCAGCGATGAGTTACAGCTTCCGCCTGCGCCCGATTGCTGCAGACGATGATGTTGCAGCAGCAGCCGGTGAGGTGCTTCAAAACTAGACATTCTGACAAAACTCTGAAAACGGGAATGATGAAAAACCATAACATAACAAGAAACATGCTGTTAACTTTGGCGGCAGGGTTTTTGCTGAGTGCCCCAATGATGGCGGTGACGTTGTCGGATCATGCCGGTCTTAAATTGGATCTGGAAGAAAACGGGACTATTGCTGGAGTCGAACTCGGCGGAGCGAAATTGCCGAAAGGAAACCTAGGAGGCTTTTATCTAATGGAACCGAACAGCACCAAGAAGATTCCCCTGACAGGGAAGACCGTTTCCGAAGATGGGAAACTTCAGCTTGTCCTCACCAGCCCGTTCCAGGCCAACGTGAGCGTGGAGATCACCGAGGGTCAGGGCTACATCGAGGTGGCTGGCGTGTTGCAAGATCTTACCGGCAAGGATCGCGGTTTGTGGCTGGGCTTTAATCTCCCCGTTAACACTATAGGCTGGAAATGGGGCAAAAACCTCAGCACCAGCCCGGTGATTAGCAAGGAGAACCCTGCCTATGCGGAAGGCAATAATATGGTGCCGATTCCCGCAGTCTGGACCGACAAGGGAGGAATCGCGCTGTGTATTCCGCCGACGAATCCGTGTATCTTTGAAGTGGGTGCCGATGACGAAGGTCTGCGGATCCAGATGGCATTCGGCCTGTCAAAGGATACCAAGAAATTCCCCTCAAAGGCACCCTTCCGTTTCCGGATTTACTCCATCGACGGCACCTGGGGTTTCCGCGATGCGCTGGCGAAATACTACGACTCGTATCCTGATTACTATCACCTCGACGCGAAGGTCATGACGTTCCTCGGTCATCACCATGACTGGATCAATAGGAATTATGTCAAAGAAGAATTGAAGAGCGACAAGCAGATCGATCCCAACCTGAAAGAGTATTTGGCCTACACCAAAACCTCCGCACGAATCCAGGGACTGGAGAAAGCCGGCGAACTCAAGACGAACCAGCAGTTTCTCGATGCGATCGCCAAGACTGATACCATTCAGCATTACGAGAAAAAGGGGGCCGCAGACTCCCCGTTGCTCGAGGAGGGACAAGCCGCGCTCATCAGCAGTATCGCGTATAACCCTGAGGGAACATTTGGGCGCTTTAAAACGTCAGATGAAGGTGTTGACTTCCCACATAACTGCGATCCCGATCTCTTCGCCGATAAAACTCCGCATGCTCCGGTTTACGCTGACATGTATTTGCGAAAGGCCACGGACCTCCGCGCGGTAGGAAATTTTGTCGGTATCCACTGGGACCGCCTGGGTGGGTGGAGCAACTTTCTCAACTACCGTCGCGATCACTTTCCCTACATCGACCACCCCCTGACGTTTGATCAGGACGGGCGCCCCTGTATCCACACGCAGTTCACGAACTACGAGTTGTTCGACGCCTACCGATTGCAACTCAAGCAGGGAGGCCTATTTCATGAGGCGGCCGGCATGAAGGAATACTCCTGGAAAAAGATCCCCAACAAGCCCGCCGGACAGATGAACGGCGGCCAGTTCTTCCTCGCGTCGTTGGTGTCCGGCGGCTGGCAGGAGGGCAGCTTCAAGCCACTCGAGTTGGGAGGCTTTGATTTCGAGCGCATGGTGGTGGGGCGAAAATCGTACCGAATTTCCTCGGGAAATATTCCGGAGCACAAGGAGTCTCCGACCCTGGAGGTTATCAAAAACGCCCTCGCGAAAACCACGGCCTACGGTTTTGCCTGCCCGGTGCAGGTTCTCTATTTTTACCCGCCGGGCCATCCCGGCTATGACAAGGATTATTCCTGGTATACCAAGCCGGAGCACAAGGTGCTTTGGGACAAGTATGAACCCGCAAATCTCGCCCTCCGCCTCGCGGGCTGGGAGCCGGTCACCCATGCCACGGCCAGTTCACCAGCCGTTCAACTTCAGCGTTTTGGAAAAGGCGATAATATCTAGGGCCTGTCCGAAAACAGGGTGAATTTTCGTAAAAATCCAAAAAGTCGATTTTCACCCCCACATATAGATGTGACCCAGGCGCGTTTTTCTCTCGAATCCCCACTTTTCAACGACTTACCCATAAAATACGCACGTAAGGGCGCGCCTCTCTTGTGGTCGATCTTTTTGAGCTTCCCTGTGTGGAGTAAATCAGGCCGCCTCTGCGGCAACCTGCCCTTCGCAGGCCCAAGCACACCGGGCAACCACCCAAAGGTTGTGAGCCAGCACAGCCCAATCCACCTGAAGTTCCCGGTTCTTGAAGCCTTTGGCGCGGGGCACGCCTTGGAGGAAGACATTTTTCAAAATCCCGATCCGCCCTTCCGTCTGCGCCCGCCTTTTATGCGCACCAACGAACGTCTCATCCTCGCGCAGCCTGCGTTGCATTTCCCGGCTATCGCGCGGACACAGGCCATTGAATGCCTCCTGCTCCTCGAGCATTCTACGGGACCCCGCGCTGTCGAACCCCCGGTCTCCCACCGCCGCGCAGAGTCGATCCCCGCTGGCTTCTTTCATCTTCGGGTAACGCTCCTGCAACCACTTGGCATCTCCGGGCGAGGTGTCCCGCCGCAGTTCGTGATCAAGGATAAATCCGCTCACCGTCTCGGCCACAAAAAGACTGTTGCCAAACTCAACGTCCGCTCCCGCTTTCCCGCGCACGATCACATGGATGTCCTCCTCGTAGAGGCTCAGGATCTTGTCGGCGTTGGCCACCGGGCGCTCGCCGATGATCCGCTCGTGCGCCTGCCGCATCGCCTCGGGCAACTGGTCAAGCACTCGCTTCATGCGCCGCAGGATCACTTCGGCCTCCCTCCGCGTAAGGTCCGTCTCACTCCACCGCTTGTCCAGTGCCCGCTCGTATCGCTCAGCGTGCTCCCTTACCGTCCGGCAGATCTTCTTCATCGCTCTCAGCACCCGCTTACGCGCCTTCTTGCTGCCGGGCTTGCGCCGGGCCGCCGCGCTCATCGCCATCGACTGCGCGTTCATCGCCGCAATAAAATCCCCAGGCTCCGGCATCCGCACCTTCAACCCGTGCCGGCGGATCGTGAGGATGTTTTTGATCAGCGTGCGCACCGAATCCCGCAGCAGTATCCAGTCGGCCGGGAAGTGGATGTTCGCTTTCAGGCACGTCGTGTCCACCCACGCCACATCCATGTCCAGCTCCGCCTCCAGCCCGATCTCCCTGGCTCGATCTTCGTCGACCATTGCCTCACGCAACTGCGCAAGCACCTTGCCCATCTCCTCGTGCGGCAGCCAGTTCGCATACTCCTGCAACGTGCTTTTCCCAGGGACCCTTACCGACTCCAGCTCCGGCAGCCTGCAAAACCACCGGAACAACTGGCACTGCGCCAACCGCACGCTCATCTCCCGATAATCTTCTCCGAGAATGTTCTTGAGAACCGTGCACCGCAGCGCCTTCTCGCTTCGCTCGCTTTGCCGGACCAGGTCTCCCGCCTTGACCGGCCCTGCCGCCGCAGCCTGGTAGCGCTCCAAACTCAGCCCGACAAAAAGCCGCTCCACCCCGCTCACCCTCAAAATCCGGTCTACTCTCAGCAGAAGTTGTTCCTGCTCCTGATAATCGCGGCACCCCAATACTGTGGGAAGGGCTGGACGGAGGTGGTCTTGAATCAGTATGGTTTTGCTCATCGGTGGCTGTTCTTTTTTGTTTGGCGACAAAATTATAACCACTCGATTTCGGGCATGGCAGCGTTTTTCGCTGTTCATGCCCGAACTTTTTTACCCGCTGTCCCTTTGCCTGTCTTTGCTTCCCCCTACCGGACAGGCCCTA
>Ga0247841_10003045_pt1 | contig 31821 bp, 22 predicted proteins | sample LaCruzMarch2015__2_FD_192410 | JGI IMG/M metagenome (GOLD analysis project Ga0247841, IMG submission 192410) | Freshwater microbial communities from meromictic Lake La Cruz, Castile-La Mancha, Spain - LaCruzMarch2015_18m | ecosystem: Environmental > Aquatic > Freshwater > Lake | place: Spain...
TGCTGCGGCATGGGGGCCTCCTGGAAACGGTTCTTGGACTGGCCTTATTCTACCACTGATGGGAGGGCTGCGAATGGCTTGGGGGCTGGAGGAAGGAGATATTCCAGGAGTTGTGCGACAGGCTCACAGAAGATGTTTTCTCCAGTGACCTGGCCTGCTTGAGCGGGTATTCAGATTACCTCAAGGAGCACCCCCAACTCATCTCCAGTTTCCTGAAAAGTATGATCCGGGCGGCTGTTTTCATCAAACAAGACCCGGCGGAAAGCCAGCAAGTCGCTGGCGACGCTCTCGCGATCAAGCCTGAGCTGCTGAGAGAAATCTGGCCCTCGCTTGATCTGCGCGTCAGCCTGGACCAAGGCCTGCTGGTGAGTCTAGAAAGCCAAGCCCGTTGGGCACAAGCGAATCAAATCATCACCGGCACGACCATCCCAAACTACCTGGACTACATCTATTATGATGGCTTGGACTCGGTGATGCCCGAATCCATCACGATCGTCCGCTGATGCGCATAAATACCCGTCTGCGCATGAGCGCTGTCATCATCTTGGGCCTGCTTCTACTGATGACTGCGGCCCTGATCTGGTCGGCGCGGGCGACGACAGTGGTCGATGCCAATGCTGCTCTGGCCGCAAAACTGCAGAAGTCCGCCTCCGATCGGGTTTTGGTACGGGACGATTACTTGCTCCGGCAGTCGGAGCGGGCGCGAATCCAATGGGAAACGGAGACGGAGGCATTCCGCAGTCTGTTGGCCCAGGCTAGAGATCAGTTGCCCGCTGCCGACCAAACCATTCTGGATGGCATTGAAAGCGATTTTACCGCCACGGTTTCCATCTTCCACCAAATCGTAGCGATCAAGGAAATGCGGCTTTCTGCAGGAGTGGACAGTTTGTCTTCCCCAGAAGGGGAACAGCGGTTGATCAGCCAGCTCCTATTGAGGGCCTACTCCTTGAATGACGGAGTACGGCAATTGCGGGACACCACTCAAGCCGCTGCAAGCGCTGCCCATACCCTGCTGGAATGGCTGATGTTCTCGATCATGGTCGTAATTGTGATAACCACTTTGGTCAATTCCTCATTGATTCAGCGCTTGCTGACCCGGCGAATCGAGCAACTGCGAGAGGGGATGGATCTCATCGGAGCCGGCCATCTGGACCACCGCATCCCGGTGGCCGGAAACGACGAGCTGAGCGACCTTGCCAGCGCTGGCAACGCCATGGCCGCACGGTTGATGGAGACCACTACGTCTGTAGAGAACCTGCAACGTGAAGTGGCCGAACGTATGCGTGTAGAGGGCGAGTTGCGCGCAGTCTTGGAAGAGCTTGCGACCACTCTTCATAGCATCGGAGACGCCGTGATCAGCACGGATCTGGAAGGCCGCATCCGCCAAATGAACCCGGTGGCTGAGCGACTGACGGGATGGGTTGAGGCGGAAGGCCGAGGCCGGCCACTGGAGGAAGTCTTCTGGATCATTCAGGAGGAAACGCGGGAGGTCGTCAAAAATCCCGCGGAGCGAGTACTGCGCGAAGGAGTGGTCATTGGGCTGGCCAACCACACCCTGCTCATCGACCGGGGAGGAGTTGAGCACCCGATCGCCGACAGCGGGGCGCCAATCCGCGGCGAGGACAACGCCACGGTGGGGGTGGTGCTGGTGTTCCGCGACCAAACTCAGGAGCGGGCGGCAGAAAAAGAGCTGCATGAACTGATGGAGCGGCAACAAGCCATCCTGGCAGCTGTGCCGGACATCATCATGGAGGTGGATCGAGATAAAATCTATACTTGGGCCAATCAAGCCGGGCAGGATTTTTTTGGTAAGGATGTGATTGGTCATGAGGCGGCCGACTATTTCGAAGGGGAAGAGGATGTCTACGGGGTGGTGCAGCCGCTATTCAATGGCAATTCTCCCGCGGTGTACGTAGAGAGCTGGCAGCGGCGCAAGGACGGGCAAATTCGTCTCCTGGCCTGGTGGTGCCGTTCGTTGACCGACAACCAGGGTAATGTGACCGGCGCCCTCTCTTCCGCCCAGGACATCACCGAGCGCAAGCAATTGGAGAAGGAAACGGCCAAAGCCCGCTCCGATTTTCTCTATGCCGTCAGCCACGAGCTGAAGACTCCCCTCTTCCTGATGACCGCCACCATGGAGATGATGAAATCGCAAGCCGAGGAAGAGCGCCGGCTCCAGTTCTTGGCACAGGAGGAGACCTGGGCGCGCAACCTAGCCCGACTGCGCTTGCTGATTAATAACCTGGTGGACAGCCAGCGCCCTACCACCCTGGGCACACAGTTGAGTCTGACCCCCACCGATTTGGCTGGTTTGGTGCGACAAGCCGTAGAGGACCTGGACGTCTTTGCAGTGAAGCAATCCATCACATGGCAAATAGATCTAGATCCTCTTCCAGACCTCCCGTTGGATTCAGAAGCGATCGAGCGTACTCTGCACAACTTGCTGAGCAATGCCATTAAGTTCTCCCCACCAGGCAGTGCGGTGCAGATCAGGCTTCGCGCGCAACCGAACTCGGTTGTGCTGGAGGTGGAGGACCACGGCAAAGGAATCCCTGCAACAGAGATGTCCCGCTTGTTCCAACCCTTCGCCCGCTCTAGTGGCGCTGTTAAGGCGGTGATTCCGGGGACAGGGCTTGGCCTCTATGTCTCCAAAATCCTGGTGGAGGGGCATGGCGGTTCAATTTCCCTGCGCAGCGAGGAAGGCATGGGGACCACTGTTACCGTCTCATTGCCGGTGCGGGAATGAACGCATCCCTGGAAGTATAAATGTGGAAAGCAAGACTAGGAAAATGAAAAACAAAGGTCTAGCTGCTGTAGACACTTTTTCGTTCCTGCAGGCGGTACGAGTCGAATGTCCCCTTGTGCACCACATCTCCAACTGGGTGACCATCTATGATTGCGCTCAAGTCGTAAAATCGTTCGGCGCCTCTCCAGTGATGGCGCATGCCTCGGAGGAAGCCGGTGAAATGGCCGCGATTGCCGCATCGCTTGTGTTGAACATTGGAACATTGTCGACTGATCTTATCGAAAGCATGAAGATCGCTACGTTCTCGGCAAACAAGCGGAACATCCCGGTTATTTTGGACATCTGCGGCGCGGGAGCTTCTTCGTTCAGGGACCGGAAATGCAGGGAACTGCTCGATGAAAGGCGAATCGATATCATCAAGGGTAATGCTTCGGAAATTGAACGAATCGCCGGGCTGGATGTGCACACCAAGGGAGTAGACTCTGCCCCGCTGGAGCCTGGGAACGATATCCGCCAAGTCGCTGCCTCACTTGCCCGAGCGAGACATTGCACCGTAGTGGTCACCGGAAAAGAAGATATAATCACTGATGCAAACCGAACCTTTATCGTCCGGAATGGCCACGAAATAATGTCTTCCGTGGTGGGAACCGGCTGCATGGCTACCTCGGTCATCGGAACATTCGCGGGCGCGGTTCCGGAACGGATCACCGAAGCGGCAGTGGCAGGGCTTATCTGTTATGAAGTTGCTGCAGAGCTTGCCGTACGGCAGGCCGGTGGCCCCGCCTCGTTCAAGCAAACCATGCTGGACTGCATCTTCAATCTGAGCATGGAAGAGTTGCTTTCTTTGCAAAGAGTTGAAGAGTGCTCCTTGGAAGGTTCATGATGGCGGATCTCCGTAAAACCGTTCTGCTGGTCGAGAATACGGCCGAATATGTCCTTCGTGAGTCTGAACAGATCGAGGCAGAGGGCTTCGATGTTATCACCGCAGACAATGGTGAGACAGCCGCCAGCAGGGTCGAAAAGGATCCAGGGGTCGATCTTGTCATCGTCAGCATGGATCCAAATTGCGGAATCAGGGGAATCCAGGCGGCCGAAAGGATCCTGCAGATCCGTGACATGCCCTTGTTGTTCCTGGCTGACCGTCTCGAACCGGAGACGATTGAAAGAACGGAGAACCTCCCCCATTACGGCCTGATCCTGAGAAGCACGGGGAATTCCGCCCTGCTCTCCTCCATCCGGATGGCCTTCCGGCTGCACAACAACCATCTCGAGAGCAGGATCCGGGAGCAATTGTTGCGCGAAAGTGAGGAGAAGTTCTCCAAATCCTTTTACCTCACGCCGCTTTCGATGGCGATCTCGTTGGCATCGGACCGAAGGTACATTGAAGTCAACGACGCTTTTATCTCCCTTACCGGTTACAGCCGGGAGGAAATCATGGGCCGCAATTCCTTGGAATTGGGACTCTGGATGGATGCGGAGACAAAAACACAGGTCAACCAGGAGATTGCCACAGCCGGGGAGGCGCACAATGTCCCGGTACGTTTACGAACAAAATCTGGCGAGATCCGCGAGGTCATCTATTCGGCAGCCGCAGTATCCCTGGGAGGGGCGCCCCATGTAGTATCCCAGGTTCTGGATATCAGCGAGCGGAAACGAGCAGAGGAGGAGAACCGTGTACTGCTGACTACCGTTCAAGAGGAGAAAACCAAGCTATCTGCGCTGATCGACAGCATGGCTGATGAGGTCTGGTTCGCTGACACACAAGGAAGATTTACACTGGCCAACCCATCCGCGCTGAAAGAGTTTGGGCTGATCTCGGGAGAGATGATCGAAGTGGAAAAACTGGCTACGAGCTTGGAGGTGTTCCGTCCTGATGGCAGCCCGCGACCTGTCGATGAGGCTCCGCCCTTGCGCGCCTTTGCGGGGGAAGTGGTCCGGAATCAGGAGGAGATTGTTCGAACTCCCGCCGCCGGAGAATTGCGGTACCGGCAGGTTAGCAGCACCCCAGTCAAAGACGCTGAGGGAAAGATTATTGGGGTGATATCTGTTGCTCGCGACATCACTGAGCGCAAGCGGGCAGAGGAGGCTCTGCAGAAGAGCGAAGAGAAGTACCGGGTGTTGGTGGAGAATGCCAACGAGGCGATCCTCGTCATCCAGGATGGGGTGTTGAAGTTCGCCAATGCCAGAGCAAGTGAGCTGTTCGGTTACTCTTTCGAGGATGGCGTCGGTAGAGCTTTCAACGAATTCATCCATCCGGATGACATAGCCATGGTGACTGAGCGGTACCGGAAACGGCTGGGAGGGGAGATTTCCATGGTAGCCTATCCATTCCGAATGATCCACAAAGATGGGAAGATCCGATGGGTGGAGATCAACTCGGTATTGATCTCCTGGGAAGAGAGACCGGCCGTTATGAGCTATCTGCGCGATATCACCGATGCTAAGCGTGCAGAAGAAGCGCTCGGAAATGAACGATTGCTGTTACGCACCCTGATTGATAATATTCCAGATTCAATTTACTCCAAAGACCTAGCTTGCCGCAAAACGCTTGCCAACCCGGCCGAGGTGCGTTTTCTGGGTGCAAAATGGGAATCTGAAGTTCTAGGGAAAGACGACTTTGCCTTTTACCCAAAAGAAATGGCTGAGGGATTCTTTGCTGACGACCAATCCGTGATGCGATCAGGCCAACCTGTTCTTAACAAAGAGGAATTTGTTATAAATGAGAACGGTCAACAGCGGTGGTTGCTCACTTCAAAACTTCCCTTGAAAGATGGAAAAGGAAACATCGCAGGTCTTGTCGGAATCGGTCGCGACATTACCGAACGCAAGCAGTTGGAAGAGAGGGTCCGTCAGGTCCGCCACGACCTGCTCTTCGCCGTCAGTCACGACCTGAAGACACCCCTCCAGGCTCTCAATCAATCCCAGGAGATGCTGAGCGCGTTGGAACCGGGGGAAGGCCTGGCCAGTTTTCAGAAATATCGGGAGATCTGGCGCCGTAACCTGCAGCGCCTAGAGCGCATGATCAACAACCTGGTGGACAGCCAACGCGGACAGGAAGACCACTTTCCTCTTCTCCTCGTCCCTTGCAGCTTAGAGGAGATCATCCAGCAGGTGGTGGAGGACTTGACCGGCTTCGCTCTTTCATCCCAGGTGTCTTTTGATCTGAATCTGCAAGCAGTGCCGGAAGTCTCTTGCGATAAAGAGGCGATCGGCCGGGTGGTGGAGAACCTCTTGACCAACGCCATCAAGTTCTCCCCAAAGGGAGGAAAGGTCGAGGTCAGGTTAGGGATGGAGGGAGGCGCGCACCTGTTGGAGGTGGAGGACGACGGCGCAGGCATCCCGGCCAACGAGCAAGCCCAGCTCTTTCAACCCTTCCAGCGGGGTCGCTTGGCCCAACAAAAACAGATTCCCGGCACTGGCCTGGGTCTCTACGTTTGTCGCCGCATCGTCGAGGAGCACGGCGGATCCATCTCCCTGCAGAGCGCGGTGGGAGTGGGGACCATTGTCACCGTCAGGTTGCCCTATGAATCTCCAGCAACTTCCCCTCCAAAAGACAGTGAAGCCACCGGGGAAAAATGATCCCAAGCTTGTGGATCCCGATCAGAGATACGAGTGTGTCCAGAAATGACTGAAACAAGACCATACCAACCCACGGATGCGGAAGCAGTGACGGAGATCTGCAATTCCTCCGCTCCTGGCCATCGCACCATCTCCGCAGAGCAAATGCGCTTCTGGGATGAAACGCGCGACCCCCAGTGCCGCGCAGCCCGCTGGGTGACGGAGGTGGAGGGCCAGGTTGTGGCCTACGGTGAATATACGCAATTTGCTGGAATGTTTCACCCCCGCAAGTTCAATCTGGAGATTGCCGTGCTGCCCGACTGGCAGAAGCAGGGCATCGGATCAGCCCAGTATCGACTTCTATTGGAAGCATTAGAGCCCTTCGACCCGCTTTCCTTGACCGCCTGGACCTTGGAATCCTACCCCCATTGGCTCCGTTTCTACCAGGATCGAGGTTTTCAGGAGGAGATGCGCCTGAGCGAATCGGTACTGGATGTCCCAGCCTTTGATTTCCGTCCCTACGAAGGCCATCGGCAGCGTGTAGAAGCGCGGGGATTCCATTTTGCCGCGTATGCCGAGCTGGACTCCGACCCCCGGCGCGATATCAAGGTCTACGAGTTGGAACGCGACATCTCGTTGGATGTACCCGAACCGGAACCGCCCACCCCGATGTCCTTCGAGTACTTCCGGAAAAGGATTCTGGACAACCCGGATTTCCTACCGGAGGCTTATTTCCTGATGCTGCGCGGGGATGAATATGTTGGCATGTCCAACTTTTGGCGGACCCCGAATCCATCCCATCTGCAGCAAGGACTCACCGGGGTGAAACGGCCCTATCGCCGCCAGGGGATCACCCTGGCCTTGAAACTGTTCGGCCTCGCCTTCGCCAAAGAACGCGGAGTGCTGCAAATCCGCACCGACAACGCAGTGGGCAACGAAGCCATGCTCTCCATCAACCATCAGTTGGGCTTCGTACCCCGGCCGGACTGGATCTGCTGGAAAAAGACCCTGGGGTCAGGTCTTTAGATTTAGCGTTTACTTAGATAAACGCTAAATCTAAAGACCTGACCCCATCATAGAAAGGAAGGTTATATGAAACCAGCTCTCTTGGTTATCGATGTACAAGCGGCATTTCTCAAACTAAGTCCGACAACAGAGCAGTCCCTTCATGCAGCCATCGGCTATATCAATGCGGCCATCGCTCTCTTCAGGGAAAGGGGGCTGCCGGTTGTCTGCATCCAGCACATGGATGAAAAAGAGAAGCTGCTGCCCGGGGAGGATGGATTTGAAACCCCCGAGCAGCTGGCCATTTTGTCCTCGGATCCCCACTTCCATAAGACCTACGAGAACGCTTTCAATAAGACGGCGCTGGGTGAAAAATTGCGGGAACTCGGGGTGGACACTGTCATCCTTACCGGCTTTTGCGCAGAATACTGTGTGCTTTCTACCTACCGCGGCGCGGAAAACCTGGATCTCGTGCCCATCATCCTGCGTGGATCACTCGCCAGTGGATCCCCGGAAAATATCTCTTTCGTGGAAAGCATCAGTGATCTCGTTTCCTACGGGGCGCTGAAGAAACTACTCGAATACTCTTTGGAAGCCCATTCCCCGAAGAAGGAATGAGTAATATAATAGTACGCGCAAGCTTACTGGCGAAAGACGCCTTATCTTTGTCACGGAACAAGCAGCAGCGGGTGTAGCTCAAAGAATAAAGGAGGATGAAAATGCAGCAAAAGGCTAGGGTTCTATTGATCTTGTTTCTTGGACTTGTTTTGATCGTGGGGGGTGGGGCTGGTTGCAGCGCCCCCAGCACGCCGGCGCCAACCGCGACATCCGTCTCGCCCTCTCCCACCCCTTCTTCGCCAGCCTCGCCCTCTCCAACTCCATCCTCGCCTGCCTCCCCTTCCCCTTCCCCAACTCCATCCTCGCCGGCCTCGCCCTCTCCCACCAAAACAGTCTCCTCGACATTGCCCAAAGGGGCGGAACCGGCAACGGTCCAGTACAACGCCGAGTTGGCCAAAACCCTCCCCTTCGCCGACCAGCAGGACTTCCAGGACGCTCAGCGCGGTTTCATCGCCACCTTGCCGGAAGTGACCATTCTGACGGAAGCCGGCATAACTGCCTGGACCTTGAAGGGATTCGAGTTCCTGCAGCAGAAAGATCCCCCGCCCAGCGTCAACCCCAGCCTCTGGCGAATGGCTCAACTGAACATGAACAACGGCTTGTTCAAAGTAACCGACCGTGTCTACCAGGTTCGCGGCTTCGATATGTCCAATATGACGATCATCGAGGGTGACACCGGGTTGATCCTGATCGACCCCCTGCAGACGGCGCAGACCTCCAAAGCAAGCTTGAACCTTTACTTCCAGCAATTTGGAGAAAAGCCGGTGATGGCGGTGGTTTACACTCACAGCCATGTGGACCACTATGGCGGCGTGAAAGGCGTCATTTCCGAGGAGGAGGTCAAGGCTGGCAAGGTGCAGGTTCTCGCCCCGGAAGGATTCCTGGAGGCGGTCATCAGTGAGAATGTCTATGCTGGAACGGCTATGAACCGTCGCGCCGGCTACCAGTACGGCGTCCTCCTTCCGCGGGGATTTCTTGGCCTGGTCGATTCAGGATTGGGCAAAACCTCCGCGATGGGTTCAATGACCCTGATCCCCCCCACGGACATCATCAGCAAGACCGGCGAAACGCGAACTATCGACGGGGTGGAAATGGAATTCCAGATGGTCTCGGGCACCGAAGCGCCGGCCGAGATGACCCTCTATTTCCCACAGTTCAAGATGCTGGATTCGGCAGAGATCGCCTGCCCTCTGCTGCACAATGTCCTCACCTTGCGAGGCGCTCAGGTGCGAGACCCCAAGAAGTGGGCCGCCTGCCTGAACGAGGATATCGCTCTATACGGGGACAAAACCGAGGTGATCATCGCCCAGCACAACTGGCCTCGTTGGGGGCAGGAGAATGTCGTCAGCTACCTGGCCAACCAGCGTGACTTGTACGAATTCATCAATGACCAGACCCTGAACCTGATCAACAAGGGGTACACCCCGATCGAGATCGCAGAAATGATCCAGCTTCCGGACAGCCTGAACAAGCAGTGGTACACCCACGGCTATTACGGCACCCTCAATCACGATGTGAAAGCCGTCTACCAGAAGTACATCGGCTGGTACGACGGCAATCCAGCCAACCTGAACCCTTTGATCCCGGTGGATGCAGCCAAGAAGTACGTCGCCTACATGGGCGGGGCGCAGGCCGTCATCGAAAAAGCCCGCCAGGATTTCGCCAAAGGGGAGTACCGTTGGGTGGCCCAGGTGCTGAACCAGGTTGTCTTTGCTGAGCCGGATAATGCTGAAGCCCGCAACCTGGAGGCGGATGCCCTGGAGCAGCTCGGTTACCAGGCCCAGGCAGGAACCTGGCGCAACATCTACCTGAGCGGCGCTATGGAACTGCGCAAAGGCCTCATCAAAGGACCGGGTTCCGGTGGAAGCGCAAACCCGGACACCATCAAGGCCATGACGATGCCCCTCTTCTTCGATTACTGGGGGGTGCGCTTGAACGCGGCCAAGGCTGTTGGCAAGGCAATCATCCTGAACTGGGACTTCACCGAACCGGCCGAGCAATACGCCTTGAACCTTTCCAACTGCGCTTTGACCTACCGGGCTGGCTGGCTCGCTCCAAAAGCGGATGCCACCTTTACCCTCGCCCGCGCTACGCTGGACAGCATTACCCTGGGCCAGACAACCTTCGACAAGGAAATCGCAGCCGGGAATATCAAGGTTGAGGGTGATGCCAAGAAGCTCGCCGAGCTGATGGGGTTGCTTGACACCTTCGACGTCAACTTCGCCATCGTGACTCCGGAATAATCGATAGAGATAGAAAAGGCATTCGACCGGTTACAACCATTAGAAAACACCAGGGGCAGATCGAAAGTCTGCTCCTGGTGTTTTTGTTGAAACTTCGCAGCGCGATGGTCTCTCCGTAGCTGGAAACCGGCAACGGAAGACCGGCCATACTGCGACCAGCGCTTTACTATTCAGAAGGATCGGCAGCAAGACAGAGAAGTAAACACAACAACCCAGCGACTCACACGGCGCGTGGTGGGGATTTAGTTGACAATTGAACAACGTCCCTAAAGCACTTCTCCATTCCACAACATCTTCAAAAAATCACGCCACGGCAAAATGCGAATGCCCTCATGCAGCCGTGGAGCGCGTTCGTTGCAAACAATGAAAGCGCTTGCGGGATGGTGCTCCTGGATAAACGCCTTGAGCGGACGCATGTCTGCATGATCAATCCGGCTCGTCCCTTTTACTTCGATGGCCACTGCCCCATGACCGATGATGAAATCCACTTCCAAGCCTGACTTCGTTCGCCAGAAATTGACGTCATAGTCCAGCTCACGGTACGAGCGATGGGCAAGTATTTCCATCAGAATGAAATGTTCGAGCGCCCGTCCGAATTGTTCACCATTTTCCTGAGGAATCTGACGGTGGGTAATGGCCCCGGCAACACCTACATCAAACAGATAGAACTTGCCGGCCTTGATGATCACATTGCGTTCCTGCCGTTTCTTGTAAGGCTCGATCATTGTGCCAAGCAGTGTATCGACAAGGATCTGGTAATACTCCTTAACGGTTTTTGCGTCTACGCCGCAGTCCCTGGCGATGTTCGCGTAGTTCGTCAACTCTCCGTGCGAGTACCCCATCGCCTCGAAGAACCGCGAAAAGGCAGGGATATTCCGGGTCAATCCTTCATCGAACACTTCTTCCTTGAGATAATCCCGAACATAGGCCTGCAGCGACTTGCGGTATTCCTCCTGAAGGTAGTGAACGGGTATCATTCCGCGGTTGAGCGCCCTTAGAAGATTCAAATCAGCTACTTCCGCCGAGACAAGCGGGTGCATCTCGTAACGCCAGGCGCGGCCTCCGAGCAGATTCGCCTTCCCCCGTTTCATTTTCCTTGCACTGGAGCCGCACAAGATAAACCGCAGGCCCTTGTTCTCAATGAGCCAGTGGATTTCATCGAGCAACTGAGGCGCCTTCTGCACCTCATCGATGATGATTGGCTCCTCAAGCCGCTTCGGGTCTGCTGCAAGGAGCTGTTCACGCAGCAGGAAGGGACGCTTGATGAATTCAAAAAAGAGATCGGTCTGAAGCAAGTCATAGCTCAGGCTAAGCGGGAAGGCCGCCTTGAGGAAGGTGGTCTTGCCTGTCTTCCTTGGTCCCCACAAGAAGGTGGACTGTCCTTCAGGAAGCTTGATCTTCAGCAATCTGGGTATTGTTTCTATCATGGACGTAACTCCTCTTTAGTTACACTATTATGGAGTATTGTCCATTATAGTTAATCTGTCAACGATGGCATGGGGATCAGTCAAAGAGCAAAGGAATAAGTTAGTCAACAATTGAACAACGTCCCTGTATTAGCTTCAGAAGGGGTTTGGCCAGTTCGCTTAGGAGGAGGATGATGAAGGCGACGCCAAGGCACAGCAGCCATTGCTCGGCTGTCAAACGCGCTGTAGCGAAGATGCTGCGGAACAAGCCGATCTCGGTGATCATGATCATGCCCAGGATCGCCCAGGCGAAAGACAGCCACAGGTTGCGGTTGGTCAGCGTCTCGCGACGGAAGATGCTGGCGTCGGGAAAGCGCAGACTGATGGCGACCGGCACGTGCGCGTAGGCGAAGACGGTCAAAGCCATGGTGGTGGCGATAGCCGGAGATTGAAACGCCCATACGCCGTACTGCCGGATGGCCAGGGCCCCGATCGCCATCAGCAGGCCGCAAAAGAGGATCTGAACGCCTCCGCGCAAGTCAATGATCGGCAGCTTGGGCGACCGCGGTTTTCGTTTCATCAGCCCCGGCGTTGGCGTATCCGTGCCCAGGGCCATGCCGATGAAGGCCAGGTCGCCGAAATGGATCCACAGCACCTGCAATGGATTGAACAGGGCAACGCCGGCCATGATGCCCGCGCCCAGGAAACCGAAGATGAACCCGAGCAGGTTGGCCATCTGCAGGCGAATAAATTTCATCAGGTTGTCGTAGATCGCCCTTCCTTCGGCCACGGCGTGAACAATGGTGGCGAAGTTGTCATCGGCCAGGATCATGGCGGCAGCTCCCTTGGTCACGTCGGTGCCGGAGATGCCCATGGCTACGCCGATGTCGGCGGTCTTCAGGGCCGGCGCGTCGTTGATGCCGTCGCCCGTCATGGCGACGATGTCTCCCTGGGCTTGCAGCGCCTTTACCATGCGCACCTTGTCCTGCGGCGCCACCCGCGCAACGACCCCGATCTCCCCGATCTGCGCGGCCAACTGGGCGTCGCTCATTTGGCCCAACTCGGCGCTGGTGACGGCCCTGCCCTCGATGCCCAGCTCCTGCGCCACCGCTTCGGCAGTGACCACATGATCACCGGTGAGCATGCGCACGCGGATGCCCGCCTCCTTGCACTCGGCGATCGTCTCCTTGGCCTCAAGACGAGGCGGGTCGAGGATTCCGACCATGGCCAGCAGGATCAACCCGCTCATCAAATCAAGAAGGTTGGCCTGAGGATCAAAAGTACCGGGGTCGAAATCGCGTTGGGCAACGACAAACTCGCGCAGCCCTTGCCGGCCCAAGTCATCATTCTCATCCATCACCTTTTGGCGCGAATCCGCATCCAGCGGAATCACCCGGCCATCCCAATTGCGGAGGGAAGAGGCGCGGGCCAGGATCTTGTCGGGAGCGCCCTTCACAAAGCAGCGGACCACGGGGGCGCCATCCTTCCCGGTCATCCTGTGGAAGGTGGCCATCAACATGTAGGAGGAATCGAAGGGCAAGGTCGCCAGGCGCGGATAGTGGTTTCTGCTGGCCTCCACGTCCACGCCCCCCTTGGCGGCCAAGGCGGCCATCGCCCCTTCAGCGGGGTCGCCGGAGCATTTCCCGTCTTTCACAGTAGCGTCCGAGCAGAGCACCATGGGCAGCAGCACGGGATCCAACGACGCATCCCCTGTACCGGCAATGTGCTGAATCTGACCTTCCGTGCTGTAGCCCTGGCCGGTCACGCTGTACCGGGCGCCTGGCAGCAGCAATTGGCGGACGGTCATCTGGTTCATGGTCAGCGTGCCGGTCTTGTCCGAGCAGATGGCCGAGGTGGAGCCAAGCGTTTCCACCGAGGGCAAAGTTTTGATGATGGCTTTCTTTTTGGCCATCGCCACCGAGCCCAGGGAAAGAATGGCCGTGACCACAGCCGGAAGGCCGTCCGGGATCGCTCCGATGGCCAGCACCACGCCAACCCGGAAGAGGGTCTGGAAGGCTTCGCCATGCAACAAACCCAACCCCAGCACCAGGAGGAAGGTAACGCCGGCGATGGCCAGGATCACTCGGATCAGTTGGTCAATCTTCATCGTCAGCGGAGTCTTCTCTTCCTTGGTTGCCTGCAGCATTTTGGCGATGTGCCCCACCTGGGTAGCCATCCCGGTTTCGGTGACGACCATCTCAGCGCTGCCGCGGGTAACATTGGTGTTCATAAAGACCATGTCCAAACGGTCGCCCAGCGCCAGGTCCGGGTTTTCCAGCGGCTCCAGTCGTTTCAACGTGGGCGTGGCTTCCCCGGTCAGAGCTGACTCTTCCACCTCCAGCGTGGAGACCGCCAGGAGCCTCCCATCGGCAGGGATGCGATCGCCCGCGCGGACCAGGATGATGTCGCCCGGTACGAGCTGTTCAGCGGTGATGGTGGACACCTCGCCGCCTCGTCGCACACGGGCTTCGGAGATCAACATCTGCTTCAACGCCGCCATGCTTTGTTGCGCCTTGCTGCGTTGCATCAGGCCCAATGTAGCGTTGAACAGTGTCACGACGATGAGAATGGTGGCGGTGGAGAGATCGCCGATGAGCACGCTGACTACCGCCGCCCCCACCAGCACCAGTTGCATCAAAGAGCGGTACTCGTTGAGGAAAGCTTGCAGAAGGGTGACTTTTCTTCCCCCTGCCAGCTCGTTCTTGCCGTATTGCTGCAGGTGCTGCGCAGCCTCCGTTGCGCTCAACCCCTTGGCGGGATCGACGCCCAGCTTCGCAGCAACGGCCTCTGCGCTGAGGGTGTGCCATGCCGGTCCAGAGGGGATGGGAGCAGGTCCGGATCCCGGCCGAGCAGCCTTGTTTTGCGGGTGAGTCTTATTCATAGCGTTCCTGGGTTTTCATGGCTTCTCCTTTCCTCTTCCCCTACTCTACGCTCCCAGCCGTCCCGCGGGAATAGGGGAAGTCCTGGTCAGCCACACATTTTTCAGCGGTGATGGGTGCGCCCGCTGAGGCTGTGCTGCATGCCGGCGTATCCGCTGACGCTCAGAGTGGCGCAAAAACCATCGCCAACTGTTGTATCCTGGACACCCCAGAGCTACCAATCAGGTTGTTTTCCTGGGATTCCCATGCTACGATCGCTGTCTTATCCCCTATCCCCCCATTGGGGATATTGAAATCCCAGAGGAGCGGAGGGTTTGATGGAAAACGCCACCCTGCCAGCGATGGAATGCACTCCTTGCCGCAGCGAGTCGACCCGGTTCCTTGTCCGCTACCGGAGTTTTCTCCTCTCCAAGGAAACGATCCTCGCTTTCCTCAACGGCCTTCTCCTGCTGGCCGGATTCATCGCTTTCCTCTCGGGCGCCATTTCGATTAGCCGATGGCTCTACCTGGCCTCGGCGCTCATCGGCGGGATCCCGCTCTTCCTTCTAGCAGCTCGCGGCTTGTTTCTCCGACACGACATCACGGCCGGGGTGATGGCTTCCGTGGCCATGATCGCCGCCATTTTGGTAGGAGAATACAGCGCTGCCGCCCTGGTGGTTTTCATGTTCTCCGTCGGGGATTGGCTGGAGAACCTGACCGTCGCCCGAGTCAACCATGCCCTCCGCGACCTGGCCAAGCTGATCCCCTCCACTGTCACTGTCCGTCGCGGCGCTCGGGAGGAAATCCTCCCCATCGAGCAGGTCATCCTCCAGGATTTGGTGCTGGTGCGATCCGGTGAGCGGATCGCGGTAGACGGGCGGATCACAAGCGGGTCAGGCTCAGTCAACCAGGCGCCTATCACCGGGGAGTCAATGCCGGTGGAGAAGCAAGCGGGGGATGAGGTCTTCGCCGGCACCTTGAACATGGTGGGTGCATTTGAGATCCAGGTCACGCGTCTCGGCCAAAACACCACCCTCGGCCAGATCGGGAAGATGGTTCGCGACGCCCAGGCCGGTCAGGCGCCGGTGCAGCGCATTGCCAACCAGTACGCGCGCCTCCTGGTTCCCATCACCTTCGCCATCGCCATCCTGGTCTATTTTCTCACCCTCGACATCCTGCGCTCGATCACCGTGCTGGTGGTTGTTTGTCCCTGCGCCTTGGTGCTGGCAACCCCGACGGCTGTGGCGGCCGCTATCGGGAACGCGGCCAGAAGAGGGCTATTGGTGAAATCAGGCGCAGCCATCGAGCAGGTCGGCAAGATCGATGCGGTTGCCTTTGACAAGACTGGCACTCTTACCGAGGGCAAGCCGAAAGTCATCGAACTTCTTTCCCTGGGCGAGCTTAAACCGAAACGAATCCTCACGCTGGCGGCAGCGGTGGAACGCTACAGCGAGCATCCCATTGGCCAGGCCATCGTTCGAGCCTCCCAAAAACGAGGGATGGAACCGCTGACTGCCACTGACCCCAGGATTCTGCCCGGTTACGGCATGACCGCCTGGATCGAGGGACTAGAAGTGATCCTGGGAAGAAGAGTGTTGTTGGAGGAACGCGGGATCCCCTGGACCACGGATGCGAGTCAGAAGGCGAGCGCTTTGGAGGATCAAGGATTCTCCGTCGTGCCAATGGCCGTCGATGGACGCCTCGAGGGATTGATCGTCCTGGCCGACACGCTGCGGGGTGGAGCCAGGGCAGTCGTCCAGGAGTTGAAACGATTGGGCGTAGCGGAAGTCGTTCTGATTACCGGAGACAACGCCCACGCGGCGTCCCTGGTCGCTGATGAATTGGGGATCTCCCGCGTTTTCGCAGAGGTCCTCCCTCAGGATAAGTTGTGCATTGTCCGCCAGTTGCAGGCCGAGGGGAGAAAGGTGGCCTTCGTGGGCGATGGCGTCAATGACGGTCCCGCACTGGCGGCCGCCGATGTCGGCATTGCCATGGGGGTGACGGGCAGCGACCTCGCCCTGGAGACAGCCAACGTTGGGCTGCTGGATGATGCGTTGGAGCGCATTCCCGGGATCGTCCGCCTTTCCCGCCAGACATTGCAGGTGATCCGTCAAAATGTCGTCTTCTCCATGTCCGTCAACGTGCTCGCCGTTTTCCTGGGAGGGTTTGGCTTGATCGGTCCGGTCGCCGGCGCCCTGGTGCATGAACTCTCCGTCTTGCCCATTTTGGCCAACGCAGCCCGCCTAATCGGGTATCATGATGCTGGTGCGAAGTCTGCGCCTGGGAAACGGTAGGGCTTGTGAAGGAGGACGCCATGGATGACCGAGATGAGCAAGCGAAAGATGAATCAACCCCCACTCCGCAGGAGATGGCTGAGACGCCTCACCACCACCAGCACCAGCAGAGCGTACTCAGCCGGCTGGCTCGCATCGAGGGACACGTGCGCGCCATCAAGCGAATGGTCGAAGAGGAAGTCCCTTGCCCGGACATCCTGCTGCAGATCGCTGCCGTCCGTTCGGCCTTGAACAGCGTAGGCCGGCTGATCCTGGAGGACCACCTGCAAAGCTGCGTCGTGGAAGCGGTGGAGCGGGGCGACTACCAGCAAGCCCTGCGAGACCTGAAAGCATCCCTGGACAAGTTTATCGGGTAGACCTCGCCTCCATCTGACCTCAGTTTGCCTTCTTACGAAAAGCTGACTTTGTGAGAGAATAGGCCTCGGAGGATGGCGCCATCGCGTGAATGATAGCTTGGGAGGTCGACCCGGTTGATCCATAAAGAAGCTTCCGCCCGAATCAAGATCAACAAGCTGCTTGAGGCGGCAGGTTGGCGCTTCTTTGCGGAAGGGAACGCGCCTGCCAACATCCGCCTGGAGCCCAGCGTAACGATCAAGTCAACCGATCTGGAAGCGCTTGGCGAAAACTTCGAGAAAACAGGCAGGGGCGCCATCGACTTCCTGCTGCTGGACTCCAGGGGTTTCCCTCTGATTGTCCTGGAAGCCAAATCGGAAGACAGGAACCCGCTCGTTGGCAAGGAACAAGCCCGCAAGTACGCCTGCTCGCAGAACTGCCGCTTCGTCATTCTCTCCAACGGCAACCTGCACTACTTCTGGGACCTGGAGCGCGGCAACCCCACCCTCATCACCTCCTTCCCCACCCCGAACTCGGTGATCGGATACCAGCAGGTCTCGCCCAACCCACAGCGCCTCATCGAGGACCAGGTCGGAGATGACTACATCGTGCTGACCCAGCGCCCGAACTACCAATCAGAGGCGGCCTGGCGCAACGAGGCAGAGCGCCCCGGCTACATCCAGGCCAATGCACTGCGTTTCCTGCGGCCCTATCAGTTGAAAGCCATCCATGCTCTGCAACAGGCTGTGAAGGAAGGCAAAGACCGCTTCCTCTTCGAGATGGCCACCGGCACCGGCAAAACATTGACTGCTGCCGCCGTCATCAAACTTTTCCTCCGCACCGGCAATGCCCGGCGCGTCCTCTTCCTGGTGGATCGGCTCGAACTGGAGGATCAGGCCTGGAAGGCTTTCAAGGCGCTGCTGTCGGCCGATCTTCAGACCGTGATCTACAAGGAAAACCGAGACGACTGGCGGCGAGCGGAGATCGTCGTCACCACTGTGCAGTCGCTGCTCTTCAACAACAAATATCAGCAGCTCTTCTCCCCCACCGATTTCGATCTGGTCATTTCCGACGAAGCCCATCGTTCCATCGGCGGTAATGCCCGCGCCGTCTTTGACTACTTCATCGGCTACAAGCTGGGTCTCACCGCCACACCCCGCGACTACCTCAGGCGGTTTGACAAGACCAATCCTTCTACCCGCGACCCGCGCGAAGCTGAACGCCGTTTGCTGTTGGACACCTATCGCACCTTCGGCTGCGAGAACGGCCAGCCTACCTACCGCTACTCCCTGCTCGACGGCGTGAAGGATCGATTTCTGATTAACCCCACCGTAGTGGATGCCCGCACCGATATCACCACCCAACTGCTCTCCGAGGAGGGCTTCATCGTCGCCCTTACCGACGACACCGGGGAAAACCAGGAGGAGGCCTTCAAACAGCGTGAGTTCGAGAGGCGCTTCTTCTCGGACGCCACCAACCAGCTCTTCTGCAAGACCTTCCTGGAAAACGCCCTGCGCGACCCCATCAGCGGTGAGATCGGCAAGTCGATCATCTTCACGGTCAGCCAGAAGCACGCTGCCAAGCTGGCGCAGATCCTGAACCAGATGGCCGACCGGATGTTCCCCGGCAAATACCAGTCCGACTTCGCCGTGCAGGTTACCTCCCAGATTCCCGATTCCCAGCAGTTCACCATCAACTTCACTAACAACAACCTGCTCGGTTCAGCCAACTTCCTGCCCGCCTACAAGACCAGCAAGGCCCGCGTCTGCGTGACGGTGGGCATGATGACCACCGGCTACGACTGCACCGATATCCTCAATCTCGGCCTGTTCCGTCCGATCTTCTCCCCCACCGACTTTATCCAGATCAAAGGGCGCGGCACCCGCAAGCACGACTTCCTCGAACAGCTCTTCGACGAAAATCTGAAGGGTAGCATCTCGCAGCCGCAGAAAACGGCCTTCAAGCTCTTCGACTTCTTTGCCAACTGCGAGTATTTCGAGGAAGAGTTCAATTACGACGAGGTGTTGAAACTTCCCCGGCTCACAGGCAAAGGTCGCGAACCCAAGAGCGATGAGCCGGTCGCACTAGGCAGCATTTACGAACACTTGGGTGCCGATATCATTGCCTCACTCAAGGAAGTGACCATCGGCTACGAGGGAATGAAGATCGACCGCATGTTCTTCGAGAAATTCGAGGACACCGTGCGGGAGAACGAAACCATCGCCGTAGCTGTCGAGGCCGGGCAGTGGGATCGCGTCATCGACTACGTCAACCGCGAGGTCTTCGACAAGCCCGAGGAGTTCTACACCCTCGACAAGCTGCGCAAAGCCGCTGCCGTGGACCGCCGCCTGACCCTGCGCGAGATCCTGGAAAAGATCTTCGGCCTCATCCCGCGCTTCAAATCCAAGGATGAACTGCTGGAGGAGGAGTTCGCCAAGTTCGTCGCCGACACCAAGCCTAAAGAAGCCGAGGCCATCCCGGCTATCAAGACCTACTTCAAGGCTTACGTCACCAGCGACCAGGTGCGCCACATCATCGAGAGCAGGCAATTCACCGCCCTGGCCACCAACCCCGTCTTCTCCACCCGCGACTTCCGTGCCGTGCCGGCCAGGTACCGCACCCTGATCCCCGAATACGTCAAGGACTATGTGCCCTTGAACCAGTTCACTTGATTTTTGATTGCTGATTTATGATTGAGGAAAAATGAACGAAGCAGAACTAAAAGAACGAACGAAGCAATTTGCATTAGGCGTAATAAAACTCGTGGATGCCATGCCGAAGACCGCTGCTGGTCGGGCATTGGGAAACCAACTGATTCGCAGTGGCACGTCCATAGGGGCGAATTATCGTGCGGCTTGCCGAGGACGTTCAAGGGCAGAGTTTATAGCGAAAATAGGCGTTGTGATAGAAGAAGCGGATGAGTGCATGTTCTGGCTTGAACTGATTATGGATGGTGAACTGATGCAACGCAGCCTTGTTGAAGGGTTGTGGAAAGAAGCCGATGAACTCACAGCTATCTTTGTCACCTCAGCCAAGACTGCGGGACAATCCAAGGATTCAAATCAGCAGTTTCGAATCAGCAATCAAAAATCTGAAATCAAAAATCCAAAATGCTAGACACCGACACCAAACGCCGAATCGACACCGCCCGCGACATCCTGGTCGGCAAGGTGCCCGACCCCAAGAGCCAGGTCGAGCAGATCACCATCGCCCTGATCTACAAGTTCATGGACGACATGGACGCCGAGAGCGAGGAGTTCGGCGGGAAGCGCAGCTTTTTCGCCAACGAGTTTGCCCGCTACGGTTGGGCTAAGCTGATGCGCTCCGGCTTGGGCGGCTACGAGACCCTGAACCTATACGCCGAGGCCATCACCAAGATGCCGGAGAACCCCGGCATTCCACTGCTCTTCCGCGACATCTTCAAGAACGCCTATCTGCCCTACCGCGACCCCGAAACGCTGAAGATGTTCCTGAAGATCATCGACGAATTCGCCTACGACCACAGCGAACGCCTCGGCGATGCCTTTGAGTATCTGCTCTCCGTGCTTGGCTCTCAGGGTGACGCCGGGCAGTTCCGTACCCCGCGCCACATCATTGATTTCGTGGTGGAGATCATCGACCCGAAGAAGACCGAGACCGTGCTTGATACGTCTGTCGGCACTGCCGGATTTCTGATCTCCTCCTACAAGCACATCCTCAAAGCCAACACCGATGCCAAGGGCAACAGCACCCTGACGCCGGACGAAAAGGGCCGCCTGGCGCACAACTTCAAGGGCTACGACATCTCGCCCGATATGGTGCGCCTGTCGCTGGTGAATATGTACCTGCATGGCTTCGCCGACCCGCACATCTACGAATATGACACCCTCACCAGCCAGGACCGCTGGAATGAAAACGCCGATGTGATCCTCGCCAATCCGCCCTTTATGTCACCGAAGGGCGGCATCAAGCCGCACAACCGCTTCTCGGTGCAGAGCAAGCGCAGTGAGGTGCTGTTCGTGGACTACATGGCCGAGCACCTCATGCCCAACGGCCGTGCCGGCATCATCGTGCCGGAAGGGATCATCTTCCAGAGCCAGACCGCTTACAAACAATTGCGCAAGATGCTGGTGGAGGAATACCTGGTCGCTGTCGTTTCGCTGCCGGCAGGCGTGTTCAATCCCTATTCCGGCGTCAAAACCTCGATCCTGATCCTCGACAAGTCGTTGGCCAGGAAAACCCAAACCATTGCCTTCTTCAAGATTGAAAACGACGGCTTCGGCCTTGGCGCCCAGCGTCGCCCCATCGATAAGAACGATCTGCCGCAGGCCCAGGCCGAGATCGGCGAGTACACGCGCCGCCTGCGTGCCGGGGAATCGATAGCCGACTACCAGCCCACGCTCGGCCTGATCGTGGAGAAGGAAAAGATCGCGGCGAACGGGGACTACAACCTGAGCGGGGAGAGGTATGGACAACAGACCCGTCTACTTCATTCGAAATGGCCAACTGTCGCGCTTGGAGGTGTCTGTACTTTCATGACTGGCGGCACGCCAACATCAACAGAGGTCGAATACTACGAGAACGGTACTGTGCCGTGGTTAGTATCTGGCGATATTCATAAGTTCGAGATTCGCGATTGCGAAAAACGAATCACGCAAAAAGGCGTTGAGGATTCTAACGCCAGGTTCTTACCTAGAGATAGCGTTCTGATTGCTCTTAATGGTCAAGGGAAAACTCGTGGAACGGTTGCGTTACTCCGAATGGAAGGAGCCACCTGTAATCAGTCGCTGGTAGCCATCACACCATCACAACCTCCAAGAGCAATCCCGGAGTTCATCTTCTGGGTTCTGGGTGCAATGTATTCCGACATTCGAAGTCTTACTGGCGACAATGAGAGAAGCGGACTCAATATCACAATCCTGAAAAACATCAAGATCCCCCTGCCGCCGCTGGAGGTGCAGAAGGAAATCGTGGAGGAGATCGAGGGCTACCAGAAAGTCATCGACGGCGCCCGTGCCGTTCTCGACAACTACCGCCCCCACATCCCCATCCACCCCGACTGGCCGATAGTGGAGTTGGGCGAGGCGTGCGAGAAGATTCAGTATGGCCTGTCCGTCCCACTGAACACCGAGAGCTCAGGCTTCAAGACCTTCCGCATGAATGAGCTTGTTGAGGGCAAGTGTATTAATCGGGGTGACATGAAGTGTGCTGAAGTCCCCGCCGATGAGTTCGAGAAATATCGGCTCACTCGTGGCGATATTCTCTTCAATCGTACCAACAGTTTCGAGCACGTTGGGCGCACCGGAATCTTCGATCTTGAGGGCGACTACTGTTTTGCGTCCTACCTGATCCGGCTCACAATCACAGACGAGAAAGCCGATCCGTTCTTCGTCAACGCGTTCATGAACTCGAAGAGCTTTCAGCAGGGCATCAAGCAGTTCGCCACGCGTGCAATCGGTCAGTCGAACATCAACGCAAAGTCTCTCGCGAGTTATCCGATCCCCCTTCCACCCCTTGCAATGCAACAAGCCATCGTCGCCGAGATCGAAGCTGAGCAGGCGCTGGTCGCCGCCAACCGGGAACTGATCGCCCGCTTCGAGAAGAAAATCCAAACCACCCTCGCCCGCATCTGGGGCGAAGACGAACCAGTCCCAGAGTAGGGATACTGGGGACACCCGCCATTCTGCTCACCCCTTTGAGGTTCCTTCTCATTTCAAGTGGGTTACTTACCAACCTGCGGCAAGATAGCCCCCGGCAGGGTGTTCTGTGACGTGCTGCCGTAGGCTGTTCAGTCCAGCATCTCTGTCATCATGATAATGATGATCTAAAGAGTCTTTTCGGCCCCAGGAGAGGCGATGATCCCAGAGGTCTTGTTTACCCTCAGACCGCCTTACCCACTCAATACGAGAAAGAGCCACCCTTGACTTACCTGTAGCGACTTCCTCGCGAAATGGAACGGCCGTTATGAACTCGTAATCCAGTCCGCAAGACAACTTTTGATGCGTTGGAGTCTTACCCCTTCTTCCAGATCGACCTGGGGAAACCGAAACAGGACAATCTGGCCGGGCTGTTTCAAGAAAACATCACCTTCAAATCAGAAGGGGTGTAAATTGGCAGATTCTCCTCTTCCATCCCACGCATCGCCAGGGACAGCGAGACACTTGACCACTCTCGTTTCTCCTGCTGGACTCGCTCGCGCTCTGCCTTTCCCACCAAGTACTCCACATAGTCCAGTACTTCGGCTTGGATGGAAAGCGGTAAAGTTTGAAGATACTGTTGGATTTTTTCACTCAAAACCATCGTTTGTTCCCCTGACAATCGTCGCTAGGATACTCTATTCTACCCTAGAATCAACGAGTTCATGAAATGCCGCGCGGCGGCTTCGCAAAACGATGGTGTGCGGTTTTCTCACGAAGAATGACTTGCCTTCTGGAATTTTGTCAACCATAGTAGGACCATCAAAGGATGAGGTCTATCAGATCTCAAATGAGTGGCAGTTCCCAACTATCACGGGCAAAATGATCTACATGGGTATCCCGGAAATCTCTCAAGGCATTTTTTGCGCACAACACCATACAACCCCAACAAGCGCCTTCAGCCGACGCTTTCCAGCACGGCCGAGGCACAACGTTTTGCGAGAATATGGAGGATATTCGCATGATTAAGAAGTTTATCTACTATCAAGAAGAAGATATGTTTATTGGCTGGCTTGAGGAGTTTCCTGATTACCGAACTCAGGGAAAATCATTACAGGAACTCATGGAAAATCTGAAGGAAATTCACAATGAGCTGACAGCCGGCAGTATTCCAAATGTCCGCCAAGTTGGTGAACTTCAAATCGCATGAAGCGGATTAAGTGTGTTTATTAGTCAAAAGTTGACTACTCTGGGAGTTTTGGCTCCTTTTCATTTCAAGTGGGTAACTTACCAAGCTGCGGCTAGATAGCTCCCGGCAGGGTGTTCTGTGCCGAAGTGGGGTAGAAAGGCGCGGCAAAACCACCCCCGGGTTGGTTGCTCTCCAGAGCGGTTGGCTTCCGCCTGATCACTGCTAATGCCGCACTGGGGTGCGGCGGTCCCAGGAAAGGCGATGGTCCTTGGAACAGTGTAAACCTATGGGATGATCTCAGGTTTGTCGCACTGGGGTGCGGCGGTCCCAGGAATGGCGATGATCCCAGAGACCTTGTTTACCCCATAGATCTACTTGCTTTGGGGATGAGACGTGTCGTGGGCAGCTTGCTCCAGTTCCTCTCCCAGTTGCTTCTCTTGGACCGCTTCCGGCTCTCGCCCACCATAGCGAGCCAGGACGAAAGCCTCGGTGATGCCGCGAAACGGTTGTTCCAGCCAGGGAAGGGCGGGAGAGGCCCGTCGAGCATACTCATAAGGAGTCTCCATCGCTTGGCGAGCCCAACCCATCCGCGCCAAGAAAGCCAGCAGACGGAAATAAAGAGCAAAGATGCCAACAGGAAGCAGTCCCTGGCTTGGCTCATTTGCAGCCAATCGCTTCCTCTTGGCTGCTTGCAGAAGCCGTGTGCGAGCGATGCTGCGCCAGACGAAAAAAGCCACCAGGAGAAAGATGACCGCCCCCAGGATCGTCGCCCAGACAGCGTAGCGAGAGATGAAGGTCAGGAGGGAAGCGAGAAACTGGCCCAGGCTGTCCGTTCCCCCAGAGGCAGTTGTGGTGGCGCTGAGGGTTGTGGCAGCGACGCTTGGGGTGGCAGTTGGGTCAGGCAGGCCGAAAGCCGCTCGGATCCCCCGCCAGACTTCCAGCAAGAGGGCGAAGAAGCGGCCCATGATGGGGCCCAAGACGGGAGGCAACAACCACAGCGAAAGCACCAGGAAGGCGCCGGTGGCGATCATGTAGACAACGGTGAATCCCTTCCCCATGCGCAAGAGGAAGTACCCCATCAGCGCTGCCGCCCCCAGGAGGATGACCGTGCTGGCCGCTACTGCCCAGCGGGTCATCGACTCAGGCATATCCAGGGGGGGAAGATGATAAAGGGGCACATCGCGGTCCGGCAGGGGACCAGTGGGGCGTATCGAGGGGAAGCCTGACGCTCCCCCTGTGCTTGCCTCCGGCGAAGACGAGGTAAAAGCCGGAAGGGAAGGCAGGGTCAACTGGGCGTAGCTGAAGCGGGCAACTGCCCATGGTATCACCAGAAGCAACAGAGGCAAGACGATCAGCAATGACCAGCGCAGGGCGCGTCGCAAGTCGCGGCGGTCGTGAGCCAACCGTCTGCTTTCCCAGCGCTCCCGCCGCTGCAGGTGGGTGGCCAGCAGAAAGACAGCAACAGCCAAAATTACCAAGGGCAGGAAGAAAAAGCTGGAAGTGGGGAGGGGCTCCAGCCACACCAACAACAAGAGCGTGGTGAAGACCGGCCAGCCCCAACTGCGCAAGCGCAGGGCGTAGCGCATGGCCAGAGTCGCCGGTCCCCAAAAGAGAACCCCCAACAGCAAAAAGAGGGCTGCGGAGAGGGAGATCTCCCCTGCCGCCTGGCTAAGAGCCGCGGCTTGGAAGAGGAGGCCTTCGCGAAAAAGGCTGACCATCCCCTGGCCAATCTGGGTCAGCCATTGGACATCATCCCAGGGAGATCCGGGGAAGAAAAGCGCTTTGGTCAGGACCAGGGTCAATGGGACGAACCAGAGCCAGCCTCGCAGGTTGATGTTTCGGTACTCCCGCAACAAAGGACCCGTCACGGCTGTGGCGAAAAGCAGCAGCAGACCCCACAATAGCGGCCAGGGGGAAAGCTGGCCCAGGAAGAAGGCCTGCATCGCGAACAAGCAGCACAGCGCCACCGGCAGCGCCAGGCTGGCCAAGCTGGTCTTGGGCGGCGCCGGTAGCAACAGGTTGCCATTGGAAGTATCGTTGCTGCGAGGAGGCATTTCCCATTAGACCGCGGTTGAACAGAAGGAGTTCTCCCTCAGATCACGACCGAAAGCGGATCGTTCCCTCCCACCAGGCGCACCCGCACCCCCTGCGCCTCCAGCAGAGCGGAGCAGCGGCGCAGTTCGACCACCTCCTGGGGGTCCAATAGCCAAGACTGGCGTGGCTTCTCCCCGGGGAGGAGGAAAGAGCCCTCATAAAGCAAATAGACGGTCAAGTGTTGAGTTCGCCGGTGCAGCTCCGCCAATCGCATTACCAGTTCACGCGGCAGCAAAGAGGAGATGAGGATCAGGTTGCTTTGCCAAGGAAGTTGACGCGCAGCTTCCGGCATCCCGGCCAGCAGCTCGCCTTCCCCCAACTGAGCGCGGGCCAGCTCTTCCATTTGGCGTAAAAAGTGGTCCTTGCCGCTTCCCAAGGTTACGGAAGGCCGCTTGGAGGGAAAGCTTACCAGTGCAGTCGGGATATGCTTCTCCTCAGCGTAACGCAAAATGGATGCGGCAATCATGGCCGCAAAGTCCTCGTACACTTCCAGGAAGCCGCGGTTCAGGCGGCCTACAGTCAAATCCAGCCACAAAGTGATGGCGGTGTTGGCAGTGAACTCGAACTCCTTCACCATCAACTGCCCCAGGTGAGCGCTTAGTTTCCAATGGATCCGCTTCATTGGGTCGTGCGGTTCATAAGCGCGAATTCCGGAGACTGAAGTGGTGTCCTCGTAAGCGTGAAAGCCGCTTTTTTGGCCTTCGAAGGGTTTTCGCAGGGGTAATTTGACTTCCTCCAGGGGAAGGATTCGAGGAAAGACCAATGCCGAGGCCGGAGCGGGTTCTCGGCGTTCCTGACGCCACAGCCCCCAGGGATCGCCGTTGGCTACCAGTAACGGCTTCAAATTGAAATCGCCGCGCTTGTTGAAGCGAACCTGGTAGCGCAGCAGGCGGCGTTCCTTGGGCATCAAGCTGAGAGCATTGCGGGTTGAGCCACCGGCGGGCACCAGGTAAGGAGGCAGATCATCCCAGACTTCCATCCAGGGAACGGGCAGACGCCCGGTGTTCTCCAGGGTCAGTTCCACCGTGGCTGTATCCCCCACCATCAACCGGTTGGGGAGGATGCACCGGCTGAAACGCACGCCTCCGGCGGACTCGGGGGGCTTCCCTTTGCTTCCCACAGCGATGCTCGAGGCTGCGCGCTGGACAGCAGGCTTGGCCATGAAAAAAGCCAGCGCGAGCAGGAGCAGAAGAAAAAGGGCAAAAAGAAGCGCAGTGCGACCACCCAAAGTGACCAATGCCAGCAGAACGATCGCTATCAAAACGAAAAGAATTCGCTTCAACCGCACGATGCCCTCGCAATCAGCTCCGGACTAACTGGATGTCTGTCGGCGCGGAATAATTGGGACATAACACAATGTTGTTCCAAAAATATATTATGTCCCGAATTATTCTCCGGAAAAAAGCGACTACTAAGGAGCCAGTTTGCCTTCGATGTAGGACACGGCATCGCCAACCGTGACCAATTTGGAGAAGTCTTCGTCCGGAACTCGGATGGAGAACTCCTTCTGGACCTCCTCAATGAGGAACCAGAGATCCAGGGAGTCGGCATTGAAGTCTTCCACGAAGCGCTGCGACTCCAGAATTTCTCCCTTCACGCTCATTTTTTCCCGGATGATGCAGGAAACCTTCTCTAAGATCTCATCATGCATGTGCGTCTCCTTTTGTGGATCCTTCTCAACGAGTATGGCGAATCATAGCAAGCTGCCCGTCAGCGGTCATCTGTCCGGCGCATCAAAAGGAGAACCAGGAACAAGTTGGTCAGGGCTAGCAGGCCAATCAGCACTCCTTGATTAAAAAGACGAGCTCGCCGCTCGCGCAGACGCTTCTCCAAATGCACCCGTTCCATGACTTCATCAGCTAGCGGGGATGGAGCGATAAAGGCTCGCAATCTGTTGCTGGAGAGTAAGCGCCGGTTCTCTTCCAGTTGCTTCAGCTTACCCCGGCAGTCATCGCAATTGCGCAGATGTTCCTCAAGTTCGAAGGCTTCTGCGCCTGCAAGGTCCCGCTCCAGGCAAGCTGGTAGCAAAGCTACCGATTCTTCGCAGCGCATCCTATTTCTCCTCCTTCTTCATGTGTTGACGGTAGCGGCTTTTGAAGTCCAACCGCGCCCGGTAAATGCGGATCTTGGCGGCTGCCAAGGAAATCTTCAGAGAACTTGCCACATCTTCATAAGAGAAACCATAAATATCGCGCAAAACCAGGACTGAACGGTATTTGGAGTTCATGGACCAGAGGACCTCGTCGACATGGTCTTTCAAGTCCAGACGGTCCAGCTCCTCCTCGATGGGGAAGTCCCCACCGTGGTTCTCATCACCGGAAGGCTGTTCTTCCTCCTGGAAGGGAGTGCAGCGCTCGCGCTCGCGGCGGCGTTTCTTGATGCTGTCTAAACAGATGTTGGCGGTGACCCGGTAGAGCCAGGTGGACAGCTCGGAACGCCCCTCGAAACGCGGCAGGGTGCGCCAAACACGCACGAAAACTTCCTGCGAAATATCAAGGGCATCGTCCGGGTTAGCCAAGATGCGCAAGGCAAGCGTGTAGACCAGATTCTGGTGGCGCCGCACCAGTTCCTCGAAGGCAGCCTCGTCTCCCAACTGCGCCAAATGTAGGATTCTCTTATCGAAAAGCATCGCTTCTTCAGCCTGTAAGGCAAGAGGATAGCACGGGAAGTTGAAAGGGTCGAAGAACGCCCATCGGAAGAGGGGTCATTGGCAGTCCATTGAGACCAACTTTCTCGTATAATGGGATAGATATGCCGGCTTTCCGGAGATGAAACTGGGAAGAGCGCCTTCCGGAGGGAACCAGAACTCAATCCCTCTTGAGAAAGGGCGAATCATGAAGGAAGCCTGGGAGAAAGCGCCGCCGCTGAATGAAGAACGGTATCGCTTGGTAGCCCGCCTTGCCTCGGACTTCGCTTACTCCTGCGTAGACCAGGGGGACAGTGGATACGAGGTCGACTGGATTACCGACGCTTTCTTTTCGATGACCGGATATTCCGAAGCAGACTTACGTCAACAAAAATGCTGGCTGTTCACGGCGCACCCAGAGGATCTGGAGTTGGCCAGGTCGTCGTTGCTTCGGTTGCGAAGTGGCGAAAAAGATACCTGCGAGTTTCGCTTGATCACCAAAGACGGGCGCTTGCGCTGGGTCCGAAATACCGTCGAATGCGTCGCCGACTCGCAAGCCCCCCGGGGGAGAAGACTGTACGGTGCGGTTCAGGACATCACCGAGCGTCGAAACGCGGAGGAGGCGCTGCGTCGAAGCGAAGCGCGCAATCGGGCGCTTCTGGAGGCCATGCCGGACATGTTCTTCCTACTCGACCGTGACGGTGTTTTCCTTGATTACGCCTCACCCACCCTTGAAGAACTCCTCGTCCCACCCGATCGTTTCTTGGGCCGTCATGTCGTGGAGGTCCTGTCAGGGGAGTTGGCGGAATTGACCCTGTCTCACCTGCGCGACATCTCAGACCGTGGACAAACTCCACCCTACCGTTACACAGCAGAAGTCCGGGGGGAAATTAGGCACTATGAAAGCCGAATGGTGCGCTGCGGCGAAGACCAAGCCTTGAGCATTGTTCGCGATGTCACCGATCAGAAACGAGCGGAGGAAAGTTTACGTCTCCAACACGATCTAAGCCTGGCGCTTAGTGCCAGCGACGACCTGAATGAGGCGCTGCAACAGGTTTTGAAGACTGCGATAGGCTTGCCAGGAATCGATTGCGGCGGTGTCTATACTGCCATTCCGAATAGCGATGCCTTTGGTCTGGTCGCTACCTATGGGTTATCCCCGGAATTTGTGGCGGCTACTTCGCGCCGTTCTGCCAATTCCCCCCAGGCATTGCTGTTCATGTCAGGGAAAGCAATCTACAGTACCTACTCCGCTGTCCGCCCCACAGTGGATGAAACCACAGACCGGGAGAAATTGCTGGCTTTGGCCACGATTCCGATCCTCCATCGTGGCGAGTTGATTGCCGTCCTCAACTTGGCCTCTCATACCCACGAGGAGATCCCGGAAAGCGTGCGCAGCACCCTCGAGGCCTTGGCCATCCAGATCGGCAGCACCCTGATGCGTATTCGGATCCATGAGGAGCTGCGGGAAAGTCGCGAAAACTTGCAAACCTTGTTCGATACGGTCAACGATTTTCTCTTCGTCCTGGATGGTCAGTGCCGCATCCGGCAAGTCAACGCGGAGGCCTGTGATCGCCTTGGGTATCTAAAGGAGGAGTTGATCGGTAGAAATATCCTCATGATCCACCCATCCGAGCGGCGGGTGGAAGCGGGGCAGATCATCGCTGATATGTTAGCCGGCTTGCGCGATTGCTGCCTGGTCCCAGTGGAGACAAAGACCGGTGTATTAATCCCGGTGGAAACGCGCATGACCCCTGGCGCATGGGGAGGAGAACCGGCGTTGTTTGGCGTATCGCGCGACATCAGCGAGCGCAAGCGCCTGGAGGAAGGTTTGCAAAACGCCCGCACCGACCTCCTTTTCGCCGTATCGCATGAGCTGAAGACACCCTTGATGACGATGCTCCAGACACAGGAACTGCTAGCCGGCCTGGATGTCGCCGACGCTTTGACTCGCTTCCGCGAGTACCAGGAAATCTGGCAACGGAACTTGGTGCGCCTGCATCGCATGGTCAACAACCTGGTCGACAGCCAGCGCACCCAGGAGAGCCGTTTCCCCCTCTGCCTTGGCGCCTGCAATCCGGTGGAAGTCATTACCCGGGTCTGCGAAGACCTGCAACCCTACATCCAAACGTTGCACGTGCAGATGAGCTTGCAGTTAGATCCGGTGCCCGAGGGATCTTGCGACGAGGAGGCAATCGGCCGGGTGGTGGAGAACCTGATCACCAATGCGGTGAAGTTCTCCCCTAAAGAGGGTGTTGTGGATGTGAGGCTGGGGTTGGAAGGGGAGACGCTGGTGCTGGAAGTGCAGAATCAAGGCTTGGGTATCCCACTCGAAGAGCAGGAGCGGCTCTTCCAGCCCTTCCAGCGTGGCCGCTCGGCCGAGCGCCGGGGCGTGCCGGGAACCGGCCTTGGCCTCTATGTGGCTCGTCGCATTATCGAGGAGCACGGCGGAACATTGATCCTGGAGAGCGAAGAGGAAAAGGGAACCAAGGTGATCGTACGGTTGCCCTGGAGAGGAATAATTGGGACATAATACCAATTTGAGACAGGGGCAATGGGGACAGATTTCAAATCTGTCCCCATTGCCCTAGCCGATGCCCCAGCGAGACATAAAAATACCGAACGATGAAAGTGGGACAGCGATGAGCGAAGAACGCCAATATTCCGAGCAGCCTGGTGCAGGACAACGGGCTGAGGACAAGCTGCAGGAGAGCGAAAGAAAATATCAATTGCTATTTGACAGCGCTGGTGACGCGATCTTCATTCACGATGCGGAAGCGCAGATTCTGGCAGTCAACACGCTGGCCTGCGAGCGGCTCGGCTACACACACGCTGAGCTCATGTCCATGAGAATCAGCCAGGTGGACTCAACGGAGGAGGCGCTGCACGTGCCGGATCGAATAGCCCTGCTGATTGCACACGGTCATCTCATGTTTGAAACCGTCCATCAGCGCAAGGACGGTTCGCTGATCCCGACGGAAGTGAGCGCAAGGCAGATCACCTGGAATGGTCAACCGGCAACACTGAGCATTTGTCGCGACATCACTGACCGCAAACAGGCCGAGAATCAACTAACGCAAAGCCACGATCTGCTCGCAAACCTGGCCCGGTTGGTACCCGGCGTTGTGTACCAGTACCGGCTCTACCCGGACGGGCGCTCCGCATTTCCCTACGCAAGCCCTGGTATGAATGACATCTATGAAGTGACGCCCGAAGAAGTGCGGGATGATGCCACT